>Ga0209208_10007914_pt1 | contig 14286 bp, 11 predicted proteins | sample S1TSphfallax_3_FD_187694 | JGI IMG/M metagenome (GOLD analysis project Ga0209208, IMG submission 187694) | Host-associated microbial communities from peat moss isolated from Minnesota, USA - S1T2_Fd - Sphagnum fallax MG (SPAdes) (version 2) | ecosystem: Host-associated > Plants > Peat moss >...
AAGGGCGTGCCATACGCATAGAGGCTTTGTTGAGGTTATGATTTGGGGAAAGTAAAGGATGAAGAACATTTGCTCCTTGTCTGTCCAAATACACAAAAAGTTTGGGAACACTTTTGTTCGACCCTACCCCTCACCCACACTAGCACTTTTGTTGAGCTCATGCAAACTACAAACACAGTTACCCTAACCAAGTTTGTGGCATGCTACCAGTACCAGAAGACAATGTCCTCCATGATTTAACTTTTGTCTAATGGAGTCTTTGGTCCCAAACGGATGTAAAATTATAAACTATAAACTGTAAACAGACCCCAAAAATCATGTGACTCTCTATGATTTTTAATTTTCAAATTAAGAATTTGTTTAAAACTATGGGGACTCATTCTTTTGTATTCTCTTAGACTTGTGAAAGTGAGTTCGAGTCTTGGGATATTTTCTTGACCTACTTCCATTGTCATGCATCAAGCATGGTGTTTGTATTCCCTTAAATCACATTTTAAATTTGATTCTAAAAATAGCTTTTGCCAAAAACATTGTTGTTACGATAACAAAATAATTAAAACACCACTATTGAAAATGATTTCACTTTCATTAAAGATTTTTTTTAAAAAATAGTTTTAATTTCACCATTTAAAATAAACATTCACCGCACAATTTCAAAAAGGATTTACAAATAAGTTGCAATTAAAATACTTCAGTTATTGTTTTCTCATGGTGATTTTTGACATTTAACTTGTTTTTATTACCAACTCATATGAAACATGAATTACTTTGAAGCAACCTACAAAAAAAATCAATCATAGAAAGATTACTTAAAATGTTGCAACCTACAAATAAAATCAATTATAGAAAGATTACTTAAAATCCATATTGTCATGAACTTGTTCACATCCTAAAGCTTTACATTTTACATACAATAGGGTTTTCAATATCATGCCAAAGGCATGTGCTTGTGTAAAGGATTCCTCTTTACAATCACAATTTTTCAGCATTACCAAAAATTTCCCCCATGCTAATTACACAATTGAATGCCATTATTTAAGAATTGTGTTTGAACAGTTGCACAAATACTTTGTTAAAATTACATCAATGATCAACAATGAAACCTATTAGATGATTAGCATTGAAAATAATTGTACCACTAAAGTTCTCAACAGCCCATAACAATCATTCATCATCCCAAATTCCATTATCATAATTGTGCCTTCTAAATTCCTCCCTATGGAAGGAGATGTAGTTGTAAATAGAACATGTAATAGTCATCAACTTGAGCATCATACAACACTTCTTATCTCTGCATCTTCTGATCACTCGGTGTGAATTTTGGACCTCTTTTATTTGGAAACAATTGTGTACTATTATTAAAAAGAGAAGAGATTAAATTCTCAGTTAGGACCATTTCCAAGCTATATGGTGAACTTTGGGTTGGGTGTAGTTCACCAAAGGTGGAAATGACAATAGATGAAGAGCGCTTTCCATTCTATGCATTCTACCAAATGGAGTACAAGGAGCAAAAGAAACCAGTATTGCACCCTAAACAATTTGCTTCCTGAGTTTATGTAGCATTAACCAGAAGCAAAAAACAAGACTTAGTCATGATCTCAAATAGAACTCAAGAGAGATGGCTTAATTCAAAAAGCCAATGAAATCCTTGTTCAAGCTTGCACTTCAGCTTGCCAGTGTACAACCAGAGAAGCATCTAGATAAAGGCATAGAAAGGCTACATAGAGGACAGTTGTCAGTACATACTGTACCCTGAATATGTCCTTAACATTGCATATATACAAGAGGGGCACAGATACTCCCACCAGCCATCTCCGAGTCCAGCAATTTGTCTCAAGAGTGAGTCAACAGCACCTGCTAACACTACCACTTAAAATTGGCCTGCCAAATGATCTTGCAGCTCCTATAAATAGCATGTATACACATGTATCCAACTCTCCAATTATGCATAATACAGATGTCAGATACCTGGCCAACATCTGAACCAGATGAACCAAACATGGCTCATGCGGTAGAGTGGACTCCACAAACAAGCAGGTAACAAACTCCAGAAAGGTGGGAACCTGTGGGTAGGTTGACCAAGCTATAGCACATCACTTAAGAACAGGCTTCGGGCTTCCTTCAACACCTAATCTAATCATACAGATTTATGTAATACTTCACATCCTCTCTCACATCAGCAGAAATAGTAGGCTAAATACCACAAAGATGTGTCATAAAATAGTGAACCCAAACTTCTACCCAAGATCAGAAAAACATTTAAACAAGCAATCAACAAACAAACTAAGTCTAAATTGCATTATCCCAAATGCATTACAAGAGAAAAGACAAGAATCAGAGCCAGATAGCACCACTACTGATCTGGACACTGTCAACATCTGACATCATTAGGAACTAGACATAGCCAGATGTCATCACTCTGGATTCGAACTATGTAGACATCTGACATCATAGGCAGTACTACACGTACTAAGCACTTATATCCACCACCCAAAGTCTGCTATTGTTACAAACCGTAGGTCTAGCCTGCATGAAATCCTATTTTATCTGTGCTTACCCACCCAAACTCAAAAGCAATGGCATATGCCCCAAAAGCCCCATCCACATAAAATATCAGATCATTTGCAATAAGAAGGTTTGCAGTTAAATGGAAAAAGCTGCATGTGATGCTAATCTAGAAACACTTCCTGTGCACAATGGATGGGCCTGACTCATCATACTCTGCCTTTGCAATCCACATCTGCACCACAACACATCTCATATGCATTATTAGGTCTGATTTGCAAACTCTACTCCGAAAGTAATATAAATTCGATTTACATTATTGGCCAAAACATGACTAGCAAATCACAACCCCAAACTAAAATCAATCTTTCCTTCCAATAGGGCTTCTTATGTCACATGGACTTGGGTAATAAGGGTGTGGGAAATCCTACATAACATCACACACCAATCACTCTCCCATTTAATGAGTTCAGGGAACCAGGACCACAGACAGCAGCAGTGAGAACATACCTGTTGAAAAGTGCTCAGAGAAGCAAGGATGGACCCTCCAATCCAGACACTGTATTTCCTCTCAGGAGGTGCAACAACCTTGATCTTCATGCTGCTGGGTGCAAGAGCAGTAATCTCCTTGCTCATACGGTCAGCAATACCAGGGAACATAGTTGACCCTCCACTGAGAACAATGTTTCCATAAAGGTCCTTACGGATGTCCACATCACACTTCATGATTGAGTTGTAAGTGGTTTCATGGATGCCTGCTGCTTCCATACCAACAAGAGATGGGTTGAAAAGAACCTCAGGGCACCTGAAACGCTCAGCACCAATAGTAATCACCTGTCCATCAGGTAGCTCATAGCTCTTTTCCAATGAGGAACTGGTGCGGGCAGTGTCCAACTCCTGCTCAAAATCAATAGCAACATAAGCAAGCTTTTCCTTCATGTCCCTCACAATTTCCCGCTCTGCAGTGGTGGTAAATGAGTAACCACGCTCTGTGAGAATTTTCATAAGAGCATCAGTCAGATCACGACCAGCAAGATCTAACCGAAGGATGGCATGTGGCAGTGAATATCCTTCATAAATTGGGACAGTGTGAGTGACACCATCACCACTGTCAAGTACAATCCCTGCAGAAAAAACCAAATGTTGATCAGAAAGGGATATTTCACACAAAGGGGACCGTGATTACAAACAGTTCATTCACAAAAGACAGATTATGTAGAGGTGGATAAAATCTCTTACCAGTTGTTCTCCCGCTGGCATACAGTGATAGAACAGCTTGAATGGCCACATACATAGCTGGCACATTAAATGTCTCAAACATGATTTGGGTCATTTTCTCACGATTAGCCTTAGGGTTGAGTGGAGCCTCAGTCAAGAGAACAGGGTGTTCCTCAGGTGCTACACGAAGCTCATTGTAGAACGTATGATGCCAGATCTTTTCCATGTCATCCCAATTGGTAACAATACCATGCTCAATTGGGTATTTCAGAGTCAAAATTCCTCTCTTGGACTGAGCTTCATCACCAACATATGCATCCTTCTGTCCCATGCCTACCATAACACCTGTGTGTCGGGGCCTTCCAACAATACTGGGGAAGACTGCACGAGGGGCATCATCTCCAGCAAATCCAGCCTGCATCAAGCAACAGCATTACAATCCAGACACTACAAAAAGAAATTCCATTCAATACATTCCACTACTCAAATTTCCTGGGACAAGAGAAACACAAAACACATTAGAAGGATTTAACCTCACCTTGACCATTCCAGATCCATTGTCGCACACAAGAGGTTGGACATCCTCGTCAGCCATTGTTAATAGATCTGTCTGCAGTAACATAAACTCCAAAGCATGAAATACAGAAGTCGAGAAATTCTCAAGTGCTGCAAGATAGAGCTGGAGATGCTCGCTTGCTTATCAGACTTACAAGCTAAATATCAGTGCAAGGCAAGGAACTTCGAATTCATAAACAATGCAGATGAAAAACAGAATCATTAGGGAATTTACTGGCGCTCAGAATATTGTCTAAGCAGGAAGATCACCAGTCAAGCAGATACGACAAACAAGGACTCTGGAATAGATCTGAACAGTGAGAGTTCAAATCGCCTGAAACCACCAATCGAAGGCCTCATCGGTTATTGGAAGCAAGTAACAACTAAATGGCAACTTCCAAGACAATAAGATCGTTATATCCAGAGGGTCACAGGGTAGAAAACAAGCCAAGAAACCAACGGGAAATACTGAACACTCCACGTCCGTTTGCACGATGAAATCAGAGAAGTTAGAAAGGGCGGTAACTTGCGCGAAGGAGTACAGACACGCGGAAGAGTCAAGCCAAGCCGATGACTACGTTGCGGAGTGGCAAATGTCAAAGGGATATCAACAGATCCAAAGCTAAAGGCAACGCGTCTCAGCTAGATAACAAAGATCCCATGAAGACCGGTACATTTCGAGAGTAATGCAACAGCGATCCAACACATACCACGAAGATCAGAAGCGTGCATTACTCACAATACCGACGGCAACGCAAAGAAGAAAAACATGAGAAATCAGTGGGAGAATGCGGACAGCTAAACCTCTCGTGAATCAGCGGCAGCAAAACAGGCAGAGATAAGCCCGGGCACAAGCATTCGGACAATGACCATGAGCACAGGCACTAAAAAGAGGAACTAGAGCGGTGCAGCCGAGCACAGAGGGGCAAACGAGGCGATGAAGCCACAAACACACAATAAACACACGGGGAACAAAGCCAAAGAACACGACACCGCAGATTGACGTGCCACGAAACCGAAGGAAGAAGAAAGCAAAACGCTTTAACAACACTGCAAGGAGTTGGAAGGGTGACGATCAACAAGATTTGTACCTCAAACGGAACGCGATGAAAGCGATAGACAATAGGGGACTTCGAAGAGACCGATCCTGCGCCTCCGGTGTACAAAAAATGCACCAAATGGCTTGAAGGAAAGCGGGGGCAAGAGGCGATCAGTGGATCGGGACAACGGGAATCACAGAAGTCACAAAGATGTGAACAAAGCGCTGCAAAGAGCGCCGAAGACAGTAGAAGCAGACGATGGCGTCCGCGGCAAGAAGAAGAGTGCGAGAGCGGAGCGCAAAAGAGCAAGGACGGCTCACATAGGCAACGTAGCCTACGCTATAGACCTGCCGATCAGCCTAGTGGAACAGCTTTCGGGACGTCATTTCGGAACCTCGATTTAAGTAGGTAGCAAAAGTCTTTCCCATGGACAAAGAATGCCGCGTTTGCTAAACCAGCGTAATTACCCATCGGTCCAAGGGTCAGAGCACGATCCCGCGTATACATGCCTGAACCAGCAGCAGGCAGGTGTGGAAAGCTTGCGTTTGGATATATATTAAGCCGAGGACCGCTGAGTAATTAAAAGAACCCCTTTTTGTACATTTTAATGTGCATTTTTAATTAATTTTCTAGCGTGAGACTAGGATCCGGCACCCCTCCTGTTCAACAGGAATTTTTTAAAAACGGAATAATTTGATATTTTTCACATCTGTAAAAGCTTAAGTAGTTGAATCAGGGGTTTTTATTTTATTTTTTCCCCCCCTTTCTTTGTGTTTTTTTTCGCCAATTTTGTTATGTAGGGGTTTATGGTTTAAACCTAGCCACACTGGTGATCATCCACAAGATGAATTAGCCAAATTTTGGCTAAATATCAAACATATCAGTCATAACCCTTAGTGTTGTAAGTTTGCTTGTAGTAGTAGTAACTAAAGTAAGTAACATGAACAATGGGCATGATAATAGGGGGAAGAGAAATTAGAAAACAAATGGAGCGCTGGTGCAAAAGAAAGCAAGCGCACCAAGCCAAGTTTTAAATTTCGGGCGTATGAGAATACCTATGCGCCCCTAAGATTATGGGCACTAAATCTGGCCAAATGTTCTAAAGCTTGCCCTTAGGTTTGTTTGTGCTTATGTAGTGGACAAATAGCATTCATATGTAGGCTTTTAATGCCACCTTGGATGGACAACAAGGTTGTATTGAGGGAGGGGGGAGAGAGAAGCACATTCAAAAGAAAGGGCGTGTGCTTGCTATCAAATGACCTTTACCAATTGGCTATCTTCTTCAACATCCAAAGCCAATGCCATGTCATGCCATGGGTTAGGTCTACCATAGTTGTATGTCTAGGTTAAAGCCCCACCGTTGGGCTCTCAATACGGCAGAAGACCTTCCACTTGTGTAGGGTTCCAAATTTTGATAAGTATTTTTTAGGGAATTTTTTGGAGCCTATAGACCCTTGAACCCAAGAAAAGCCTCAAAATGGTACCTTACCCTAACAACAATAAACCATTCAAAGAAATTTCCTATTCGATTTGGAGGGTGCCTTATATTGATGAATATTACTTCTAAAAAAGAGAAGTGCACTCCTACATAGCATCATATCCCTCCCCCTCGTACATTTCTTGATCTACATATGTGTAGGTCCGTGACAATATTCAACTCAAACCTTAGGATGGGTAAAGCTGAAGGATGGGACCGTAAAGTAGGGTCAGATTTGGCTACCACATACATCATCATGGGCCTCTTTGTTTGAGAATGCATCCACCCTGGGGCCTTAGGGTTTAGGGTTTAAGTTTGAATCTGTCAAACTTAGCCGATGCCAGGCATGGCTAGAAAAACCTATGCCACACTACCGTGGCAACTTCAACTAGTTTTGAGCGATTCTTGACTTTTATGAAGATTTGTTATGACTCTGGTTATGGCTTTTTTTATAATAAAAAATAGAAAAATTCCAGTTTTGGTTTCACAAAAAAACAAAATAAAAATGGAACCATGGGTCTGGTTGTGGGTTCAGTTCGTGAGAAAAATTAATTTAGGTTCCAGTTCCAGTTCCGGTAATCAGACCCAGATCCAGTTCAGTTCTTACTAACCAAAACCAGCAGTTCTAACCAGTGAAAACTGGGTAACCACTAACCACCCAACACTGCACTGGTTTCAAGTTTCAACACATCTCAGTTGAATAATTAACTAATTTTTGAAGATTCTACAGTGAAAATATTAAAAATTTCTAAAAATTCCATTCACAAACTATTCATTGGAAAAGAGTTTTTTTTTTGTTTTTTCCCAAAATTTCAACATTTCTACTTGAATAACATAAATTAGCATGTAAGTGACTGCCAAGGTACCAGAGTATTTGATGAACCCATACTTGATGTACTCTACGAAACCATGTATTTTAAACACATATTTATGTCAGCCTTCCTTCACGTAGTGCTTCGAGTGCATTTGGAAGGTTTCTTTTGCTGTATCGAATATTTGGTCTGCTGGAACAGTAGTGAACACACACAAAAAACTGTTTTTTGAGACATCTTCTAAGGCTCTGTGTAAAATGCCGCAGCACATGGAGGACAAGTATGTGGGAGAGGGAACAACAACAACCCCCTTTTGCTCATGGATATCAGCAAATAGATCCCACAAAACAAATGGAGTCCTGTTTCAAACTAAAGATATCGTCCTGGTGACATCACCCAGTGATAAAATACAGCTCAATTCTTCTGTGCGGCAAGAGGCTTGCACATGGATAACAAAAAGAAGAGGGGGCTTATAATATAAGCTTAGCCTGAAAAAAATTGAAGGTGAAGTGCATGAGCACAGCCTGCAAAATAGTTGTACTAAGTAGGAACCCTAAACCTAAACCCTAACTAACAAACGGTCCCAGAAATGGTTTCTTTTTTGGGTAGATTGGATTTTTTTAGGTCATTTCAGACTTCTTGTGCCATAACATTATTTTTCCTTTGAAACAACCCCATTTTTCAAATAGTGAAACTATTTTTTTAGAATCTAAGGTATCGAGGAAGGCATTGCTGTTAGTGCCTTCCTTACATAATGGTCAAGGGTCCAAATGCATTTACACAAACTTTCCTTACATATAACAAGGACGGCCTAGATTAACTTAGGACAATTTTTTTTTTTTTTAAATTAGGAAACCTCTTGCTCTAGGTTGGTGAGAGAGTTGTGCCTTATAAGCCCTAAAAGTATGCTATTCACGTCCACAGAAATCATTATGTATTAGGAAACATTTCCTAGTGTATTCAGAAGGAATTGTATTCGTGAAGTATCCTTGTAAACAAGGTGAGATACTAGCCTACCCATTTAAAGAAATGATACTAGCCCTTAAAAGAGAAGGCATCTTACACCTATAAGTAGGTGTAAGATTTCTCCCACTAGGCATAAGAACTGTCTCCTTCCTAGGCCTTGTGATCTACCCATGTTTTTAGGTTCATGAAAAACTTTGCCTTGTGCTTTACAATGGGTAAAGTCCACAAGTGGGGGAGTTCCCAAAATGCATAGCAGGACGAGGTGATAGCTTAGTCCCCTTAGGGTAGGATTAGGTGGCACCTTAAGAGGTAGAAAAGGACTCAACTAGGGTGGGATGGTCCTAAATATTTTGCATTGATGTGCAAGTAATTTTTTAATTAAGAAATTACATAATTTCTATTGAACCTGAAAATGTCATATGGTAATAGGGTACAACTCTTCAAGCATTCATTAATAATGACATTTTTTGAAATTTGAATGGATGCCAACCAAATTTCAATCAAAAGGTTGTGTCTAAGGTTAAACATCTTGGAGTTGAATAAGCAAAGTTTTCACACTTTTAGAATGAAAACAAGATCATTATCAATGATCATAAACAAGCTTCTGAAATAACCTATACGAACATAGGTCCATTGGAAGCATATTCAAATCTTTTGAAGTTGATGATATTAACCTTAATAATATGGCAACCTCAATTTTTATTAGTTAGAATCAACACATATAACATTCAAAATATTCACTGTCTAGTAACAAAAGAACCCAAAGAAAAAACAGCTTAATAGTAGCTCATGGTGAAGACTATGGAGAACTATTTCCAACAATGAAATATGGTCATGTAGTCTTTCTTTAAACTTGAAAAACACTCAAACACTACGAGAAATAAGAATGGTTTGCATTTAGTTTTATGAATTCTAATCATATTTATGGGTCTTTTAAAATTTAATTTTTGGGGAAGGTCTATGATAACTTTTTCCTCCACATGTAGACATTACTTATAACATAGATTTTATATATTTTTAAAAATGGATTACTTCTTCATTTTTTCTCATTTTTTCATTTAAAAAAGACTTGGGTGATTGATTTTTAAAAATTGCTACAAGAATAGCAATGGGTGGCACAATTTAATTCATTTGGTGAATTCTGCTTGTGAACTGTACTCTACAGGAAACAAGACCAAGTCACTAGGTAAATTGGTGGATCAACATTTTCTTTGGAGAAAATGCCAGAGAATATTTTGGGACTCTGCCACACACTACTACTACCTATTACATTGCCACTTACATGGTCAAGATCTAATTTCCATCATGCATCAACAAGTAAGGAACCACAAAGCTTATCACTGCACATCAGTCCTAGTGTACAGATCTAGAGATACCTGACATCAGTATCAGAAAAGGAATTGGTAAGAAACTATATATTTTTCAGCTCTGGATTGATTAACCCTAGAGAGAGCTCAAGTTTCACCTACACACATAGATGAAGTTAGAATAATAGGGAGTGTCATGGTTTGGGTATAGGAGTCTCAGTAGTAACATGTTAATTCAATACCCAATTTGCCTTAATATGTGAGGCCTCTCAGTAGCCATATTAAGCCCAACAATATGTTAGATTTGAACTCAGAGACCCTTGATTTAGTCTCCAAAAATTGGGTGTTTGTAATATGTAGAAACAGTTTCAATGGATCTTGGGATTTTTCCCATGGTACCAAGGTGGGTGGAACTGAATTTGAACTTGTAAATTGCACACATGTAGTGATCCTCAAAAGGCCCAGTAAAAGAAAAATGACTTGACTGCTTTTGATTGACAGCCATAATGATTCGCCCAAGTGATGGCACTTAAAATAGTCCCATTTTAAACTATCATAGTACCTTTACCATTCCAGCAATAATTAAATTACATTCAATAGACGTTGATAAAAATCAACTGCTTGCAATGCTCAATGTTCTAGAAATCTGTTCCAGAGTTCTCCCTAAAGGCATGCGATTACAGGGCGAGAACGGCCAGTTTCAACACAATAGAGCATCAAATGCCTAACTGGGAATGAAAATTTTACAAAACGAAATAACTGTGACCCAGACTAGTTTTTCCACCAATTTTGGTGGTCAACTGAGTTTCATCCCTTTCCTTTTCCCAGAGCGCCTTCACTGCTGCTTACATATATTTTCACTACTCCTCCCTGTAAAACTACTATAATTACTCTGGAACCTTGTGCATTAATTGCCGAATTTTTGCATTTCATATTGAGATTTAATAAAATTTTAAAGCTTTGGAGATGGTTGTCTGAAAGAGGGGATAAAAGGTGAAAGACAGGGTGAAGACAGGGGTGACTTTACGGATAACTCTATTATTTTAGACTGCCTTCCTTAAAGTTTGGTGGTGAGGTATGCCTAAGGAGTGCAAATTTACTTGGCATTTTTTTCCCCACATCAACTGCCAAAATGGTGTATACCTAAATATTCATCAAGAAAATGTTGGAACCATAAAGGTATTACAGTATACAATGTTTTATGTTTATGGGTGGGGAGGGGAAAACAATTAACACTTTATATTGAAAGTAATAAACACTATTGGAGGCCCAAATAGGGGGTGGGGGTTGAGATGCCCCAAGTCCACCTTTACTCACCACCTTCAACTCCAAATAGACCCGATCCAACCTATTTGTGACAAAGGTGCTTAGAAGAGTTCAACTAGGTTCTCACCAAGGAATTTTGTACAAAATTCCAGGAAGACCACAAACTATGGGCACAATGACAAAAGACTCTCAAAATGGTGATTTACAAAGGCTGGGACTAAGTTAGGTGCCGAAGTCCAAGCCAACTCGATTATAAGACTGTTTCAAATGAAACAAAACAAATAGAGCTTCCCCACCACCAAAATGATTCATCCAGCCAGGCCCTCGACTTGTTTGTAAAGCAAGCAAACCAGAAACCGTTAAAACAACCATGACACAATCTGTGTGTGCCAGCTTGTGATGCCCTCGACTTAGGCTCATTGGCTGCCATCGAGTCCAAAAGGCCAGGACTAGGTACTCTTAAACATTAATAAGGAACTTATTATGCAAGATCACACCGCTTCCGTTATGTACATGGACCAATTCCACATTGTCAGACAATTTATCATGAGTGTGATGAAAGAGAGACCGCCCTAACATGGGTCTCCCTTGCATCAAGTCATATACCCAACATTTTGAAAGCATTGTAGCTGGACTGGGTAGAACTTAAAACATACATAACAAACAATTGTCACCCTCATGTCATGAAAACATGGAATGCTGGGAACAGCTTCGATCATTGGATGCTCACACACATTGGGAACTACACAAATGATATGTTCACAAAACTCATACTTAATGAACTTAAATTCCACCACATTGTCCTCTAATCCAATATACTGTAGCCTAGGGTCAGCCTCCACATTGACAAAATCATATAATTGTTAATTTTTACAAAAAATTAAAAATTAATAAAATTGAAGTTATTCTTTTTAAATTATTTATTATGATATTCTCATGTGCGGAATGAAATTAGTCAGATTGTAGCCTGTGATAATTATGATGGTTTTCAAGGGTTTAGAGGCATGTTTTCACAAGATTTCATTTTACTAATTTGAGGATTATTTAATGATGAAACTAACCCTAGGGCTAAAGTAAATGGAAAGTTGAACAATAGACTAGGTCAAAAATCATTGACTCAATTAATCATTTTCTGACCCATCGTTGGTTTTCAGCACACCTATCTTACATTTTTTTTATATACATTAACCAAGGGGGTTTTTTCTTTTCAATTTTGTGATGCAGTCACACTACCAATCATTCATACAAGGAATTAGCCAAATTTGATTTGAAGTTAGAGAGTTTTTTTTTTAAAAGTAAGAAACTTGTTATAGTTAGGCAAGATGTTGGAACCTATTGTATAAATATGGAAATTTTAGAAGTTTTCCTTCAAAATCTAGCAACTTTGGCATTTTTTTCACAGAAATCCTTTGTATTTTGTAGTACCTATTCAAGTTTGACACTTGAGTGCTGAATAATTATTTTATTTTTCAAAATCCACTTCAACAATTAGAATATATATGAAATTTCAGCAATATAATATACATATCTTCTTTGTAATTTTCTTTAAATTTCAACATTTCAAACATATATTTTTAAAATAATAACTAGATCTTTTTGGTCACCAAATCATGAAAATTTTCCCCCAAAATAATGTTGACACTAACATGTTGATGGGCTCTAGTCATTAATCACAATATGCTTATTTGCAATATGCTTATTAACCACAACCACAATAACTTGCATCATCCTTGACCTTTGGTCATTTGTCACATTAACATTTTTGGACTTGTTTTAATGATTTAATCAAGCTAACCATTCATATTTGAAACACATTCTAATCCACATATGGATATTTAATTTTTAAAATTTAGGGCACAAATGAACATCAATTCATTGTCAAAAAACAAAAGGCCATCACAACAAGGGAGGAGCACGAACATGCATTCAACCCCAAACATTAACTAATGAAACCCCTTCGAGGCCCATCAAAACACCATCTAACAAAATTCCTTGCATATCACTTGGTGTCTACCTGACACCCGTCAAAATGATAAAAATGTCTTTGTTCATCGCTAGGAAACAATCTAGCAACCTCATGCATCCATTTCATGCAAACTTTGTCATAATCAAGCAAAGCTTCCCAAATTGTCTTTTGAACCTCGTGCATATTCCAGCTTCCATTGTTAACATCATTTTTCTTTATCCAAATTATCCAAAGTGTAATGCCTTTTAGAAGAGACCAAAGGTTAATTACATTGCAAAGGTGCCTTGGCTACAAAGATATTATGATTCAATTGCATTGGCATAGTTTGTTGCATAAAGCTTGAACCATAAAAAATGGCAATTTAGAATTCTATGAATGTAGTTTCATCCCTACTATGCTTGTTTGCAATCCCAAAATTTGTATAAGATGGACTCTTCTAAGTTGTTGCACAAAGGGCATGCACAAGCAATTCCATTATCCATTCTAGCTCTCCACCCATTCACTACCACCACTTTGTTCCAAATTGACTAGATAAACCCAAATTTTTTTATAGTATTACTTACTCCATGTATTGACCCATTTTAGTTTGAAATCCGGTTGGAGTCCTCTTGATAATAATGTTCACCTTGGGCTTAACAAGGCAAGTTGTTGCATGAGTTGAAAACCTAAGCCTAAAGCTTAAAGTTGGAATTTGGGATGATAAAATGTTTTTTCCCCTATACACATGCAAGTAAAACTCAAAAAAAATAACACAAAATGAATGTTATATAGGTAAACCTAGAAACAACATGGGGATGAACGTAAGCATTCATCATCATTATGGATGAATGATTTTTTTCATTCATCTTATGTATGGATGAAAAAAATTTGAATTTACAATTTTTAATATATAAAACTTCCATCAAAATTATGGATGAATTTTTTAATTTATCATTAAATTTTTATCAATGAAAAATTTCCCCCCCTAGTTTTAATTAAATAAAGCTTTATGAAACACAATTCAGTTTTATATGATATAACATTTGTTGAATAATATAATGTAAATTCCATTATAAATGTATTTGATGGCTATGGTTTTAAATGCCATTATTTTCAACATGTCTTAACTATATTACTATTATCATGCTAATATCCACCTCATGGTCATTGTTTTTTTTTTTTTTTTTAATTTCGG
>Ga0209208_10007915_pt1 | contig 14285 bp, 7 predicted proteins | sample S1TSphfallax_3_FD_187694 | JGI IMG/M metagenome (GOLD analysis project Ga0209208, IMG submission 187694) | Host-associated microbial communities from peat moss isolated from Minnesota, USA - S1T2_Fd - Sphagnum fallax MG (SPAdes) (version 2) | ecosystem: Host-associated > Plants > Peat moss >...
CAAGGGAAGCATTAGACAAGGCTATTGCTATTTGTGGTCCTGGTGTGGAATTCAAGAAGATTGGTGCCACCATCAAGTATGTAAGCCAACTTAGCAACCAAAAGTGATGCTGTTGTTATACTTTTGGATGTGTTGCCCAGTTTTCATTGTAAGTCGGTTGACTTTTCTGAAGCAACTTTTTTCTCATGAGCATCATTGTCACATATATGTGGGCTTCTTGCAGTGAAATTGCAGACAGGTATAGATATGGTGTGGTGGAGCACTTTGTAGGGCATGGGGTTGGTGCAGTCTTCCATTCTGCACCCTCAATTTTACATAATCGTAAGGGTTCGCCTCCCTCATGCAGAATCCAGCCTAGTTGTGCACCATTAGAACTCTTGGGAAGAGGGCTGATTGTTGACTAAGATTTACTTGAGTTCTGATGTTTTTATTTGATATTATGTCTTGTGTTGACGGGCAGGCAACAATCAACCTGGGCGTATGGTTGTTGGGCAAACATTCACCATTGGTAAATACCAGTCCTGAATTCTAGTAATTGACAGAAATAGTTGTCCATGGAGATGTATCAACTTAGCATTTCTAGAATCACTGTTTTACTCTTTCTGCAGGTGAGAGTTAGTAACTCTGCTTTTGTTTGAGGATGTATGGAGAAGGATAGGAGGAAGCTCTTGTCAGTCACAAGCATGCACTTGACGTCCCAGGGCCTTGAAACTTCATCACTTTGTGTCAGACGGACTTACCACTTTATGACTGCATTTGTTCTCTGTATTTACCAAAAGGGTGTTTACTTTTGAGTTGAGCAGAAATAAGCATGCATCTGATCATTGACTGTGGTTGTGCAGAGCCAATGCTGACAATGGGCAGCATAAGGGATGTCATGTGGAATGATAATTGGACTGTAGTAACAGCAGATGGTGGCCTATCTGCACAATTTGAGCATTCTTTGCTCATAACTGAATCAGGTGTAGAAATCCTGACAGTATGAGATAATATGGAGTCATCAGGGGCTCTCTATTCAGGTGGTTTTATGATATCCTTTGTTCCCATTTCCAAATTTGGTGGGGGGACTTGTAACTGTTTCTCATTCTTTATTGCAAATTGGAGGATGTAGGGTGGTGTTGCTTTGAACATTCCATGCAGAGGTTGTTTTAAGGAACTTCATTGTGGTGCTCTTGCACTTACATTTGACAATTGTATCAACTGATTTTTCCACTCCAACTGAAAGTTGTGTGTATAACACATTACACCCAAATTCTGACATAACCCAGTGACTTTCATGTGCCCTGGAAAAATCTGTATGTTCTGAACGAACTGTGACTAACATCAAAGAGCACCTTTGACCCAAAGAAAAGCTTCAGTCCAGATGACACACCAAGTTGTAAATACTCACTTAGGGATGAATCCAAGAAAGGAAAAAAAAAGATGGAAAAAGGTCAAAATGACAACTTGCCGTGTGATTGTCATTGTATCTGGCAGTTATCATTGGATCATTATGCAAAGTAATGACTCAATGCAAGTTCAAGTTATAACCAAAACAAAATTTGGCAATCCATGAAGACAAGTAATTTGGGCTTTTCTTCAACATCCTTTTTAAAATGCAAAGATCATCTCTGGGCAAATCATTGAAAATGTGGAATGGAGTGCCTTATGTGGGGCATGGAAGGAAGTTCCCAGAGTGGCATAGGTTTAGTGTCATGGGGAGACGGGGCCCTCACACAATCAACACTCACCACTCAATCATTTTCAGAACGTTGAGCAAATCTCTCATCATGGTCACAGCCTGCCAAGGCCTTGTGCAATGTTGTGGCAGGTCCTAAACAATGTTCTCTGGTTCTTTCATATTTAGAGAACTTTTAGAGAGCTTTCAGTCCTGCTTTTGACACTTTAAAGTTATTTGGAGGTTCTCTGGTTGCAGGTTTGAGCACAGTTCTTCCAATTTTTACTTCAGTTCCAGTTTTCGCATATTTTTTCAAATTCTAGAGCCTCTAGGCCTGGTTCAAAAAACCAGGTCCCTATGTACACACTACACATTCCACATCACTAGGTACAAATTTTTACTACAAATTAAAACATGAGTCCATACAGGAGTTCAATAATTAATAAGTTCAGCCTATAAAGTTCAGCCTAGTTGCCAACTTTTCAAAACAAACTCAGCTTGCCTTCTTAAAAAATATGACCCTACGTTCAATAGTGTTTTTTCATCATTCCGATTTTGGTTCTGAATCCTTGCAAAAGACTAGTTCCATGGCCTCATTATTTGTGTTGATTCCTATAAAATTGTGCCAACTTAGGTTTGAGTCACAAGAACCTGAACCTTAAATTTAACACTGCAAACTAGATGCCCTCACAACACTAGTCCTAAGCCAAACATGACACGACTCCTTGTTTTCTACAAGCAAATAAGTTGTTCAAAAAAAATTTCAGTTGCAATAAAGTTTTCAGTTTAGTTTCTTGCATAGCACATCAACACTTTTACAAAAAAAATGTATAAGATTCTAAATAAACAACCAAAGAAACCAATGATCATCTTCAAAATTATGGAATTGATTTGCATCACTTACACTAATCACTCTCCCAACCATCTCTGCAATGAACTTGGTGGAAGCCTGGCAATGCACACACACATTTTTCACACATCCATTTCAAATGTGCAAGAGTTTCCTTACCCCAGACATGCGGGCTATATTATCCCCTTAAACATGGCCATCAAAAAGACCACATCACAAGATGTGTGGCCATGTTTTTGAACACTTCAAGAGCATACTCCATGTTCACAAGTTTTTTTCACATATGTAATGGTTTCCATGTGGCCTTTTCAATCTCTACTTAATACCCTTAAAAGGCACAATGGACAAGCCTTTTGGGTCTACTGATCTAATTGGGCAAGTGCTCAAAAGTTGAATTAGACAAACCCAATAGGACTCTTACATTTTACCCCATAAAAAGACCAATCTAAATCTAGAAGACCATTTTGTCACACAAAAAAAGAGTAAAGTAGACTACATACATCACAAATTTATCATGTAATGAATTGATAATGAAGTTCGTTCATTCATAAGTTTCTATATTTTACACATGAATATCATGTGTTGAAAACATGTTTGACAAATTGATAAATGTGTTAAGAAATAAAATACAAACCTATGAATGAACGAATGTCACATGAATTTTTCATCTTCCTATAAATTCATGTGTCAAATGTGTTTTCAATGCACAATATCAATGTATGAAACTTACAAAATATGAATGAACAAATTTTGCACAATTTTCATTATTAAATCATGAGATGTTAAATTTGTAATGTAAGTCCAATGTAAAATGTGCAACAAGATTCTATTAATGGAAATTTGCAAACTACAAGGTACGAAAATTTATCAATTCCATATAAATGTTCATCAACTTCAAAAAAACTATAATTGAAAGATTGAAAGAATTAAAATAAGATTGTTTTTCAGACCCTTTCAAAAGTTTTGCCCCAACTTTTATATCTTATACATTCAAAACAATTGAAAAGTTTGACAAATGGTTGAAAATGTTTCCATAGGGTGTTTGCACACTACAATGACCTTATATGGATGTCACAATGACAACTTTTCATGTATTCCCTAGATACAAGAAAATAAATAAAATAAAATTCATTGAAATAATAGAAAAAAGGACCCACTTATCTAAAGCTATCATAATCAATCTTCTAAGCATGAAAAAATCAAATCAAAATTGTGGATAGACAATAAGTAACGGACTTTTGAATTTTGCCCACACTTTTTGTCACACTTGCAAAACTCATGGATATGGACTTTTATTTTACAATGTATTACTCTTATGTGTATGAAACTTTGGGATATTGAATGAATCATGTTTAAAAAACAAAAAATCCATTGAATGAATGGAATGTGATTCTAATTTATTATGTTATGGACTTTTTAAAATCCCAAAACTTCTAATTATTTAAAAAACCCTTTTAATCATTAAAAAAAATTATTTAAAAAAAATTGTGATATTTTTTATATGTATTATAACATCATGATTTGAAATTGGAAATGGAAAAAAATGTTAGTTTCAATATCATCTAAATATTCATATTTTAAACCAGTTTTCAACTACATTAGAAAAGGACTTTGAAATGGAATTCTAATTGTTGGAATTGTGACACCCTAGTGTGGTTTCACCCCATAGTTTTGGTTCATGGTCATTGTCAACACACACTTGTTCATGTGTTATTTTACACCATGGTCAAGTTCAACAATATTTTCAAGGTTGTCCCAAAATTCTTCATTGCCACCTTTGTTTTTTCATTCAAATAGGTGACACTAATGTTTCTTGTATTAATATTGAAGTTTTAATGATCTACCCCAATTGACTTATTTATAGGTTTTTGAATTAATCAACATAGATTATTGAAGAAGTCTGTGGATAAAAAAGTTTAAGTGAAACCAATTCAGGGCAAAAAAATTCAGTGTAAAAAAATTCAACATTTCAATGTCTCATGTAGAAGGGGTTTGTTTGTATTCAAGGCATAAAACATGTTGATTTTTGCCATCATTTGATCTCCCTACCCAAACTTTTTCAAATTGATGCCATGAAATTATTTCCTCAATATTGGTGTCAAGTTCATGAAGGTAGAGTTATAATGTTGAAATACCACATTAGGAACAATCACCTCAAATGCAGTCTAACTTATGGAACTCATTTGTCTCTGCCTTCAAACATAAGATGAGGTCACACATGTTTTTAACACCAAAAATAATAGTAGTATTGGCAACACAAGTTGCTTCACCAAAAGGCTTACAAATATTGCAAGTGGACTCATAGTTTTGATGAAACAACCCATTGTGGATGGAATTGAAGTCCTCTTTCAACTTTGCCATTTGTATGTGGTAGTTGTAATAGCAAGAATTAAACTCCTTCAATTTTTTTATAAACTAAAGTTTCAATTTCTCAAAGGACCATAACCTGACTATTTGGTTTTTGTTCCATAAATTGTGTGTAAAGTGCAAGTTGCAAGCCCCATAAACACCACATTAAATTAATCCTTGAAATATTACATGTACCTAATTGCATCAAAAATCTTGAACTAAACAAAAAATGTGAAGCAAGGGTTCATAATGATATTTATCAAAACATCAATTACGAAAGAGAAAGAAACATGGGATGGACATTTCCCCAATTTGTTTCCAGTAAACTAAGAAAAGGAAAAAAGAGCAAGACATATATGTATTTTTTTTAGCACTTGACTTAGGAATGTAGTAAATTATGTAAATTTAGGAAATATGTAAAGGAAATGTTTTAGTAAAAAAACCAAAGGAATGGAGAAATCTTCATGTGTTCCTATAGACATCCTTAGGGCTATAATCACACCTAAAAATAGGAAGCACAAAGGAAAAACAATTTTACATTAGTAAATTTTAGTAAATGTGATGTAGGTTTCATGGTTCTGGAAGAAATTTAAGTAAATTGATTAAGTAAAAACTAAAATCACCAATCCTAGTGCTCAAGATATAAGGAAACAAAATGGAAGAAGCTTACTTTAAAATCTCACTTGTATTATCATTAATCCTTATGCCAAAAAGAAAGGAAACTAATGGAAGTTCAACTTGTAATTCTAAGTTACTTAAGGTTGAAATCTTAGGAATTAAGATACAAAGAACTCAAGAACTTGGTAAATGTAAGTCAGAGTAACATACCTAAGACTTTAAAAGAAGGTGAGTTAGATGCATCTTCCATGATTTTCAACAAAGGTGTTTCTTGATGACATCTTTCACATTGGGACTCACTCTAATGTTATTTGTCCAAAATTGAACAATAGAAATACACACATAAGAAGATAAAACATCTTTAATTTTAGCCTTCCCATAGAAAACCTAGAGAGCAGTATCCATATAAAATTCAAGACCTAGCCTCCTCTCCATCCCTCGTTTAAAATTTCTATGATGAATTTCAGTAAACAAATTGGTTTGGCAAACACTATAAAAAAAAGGGGTGTTTTGCAATTGGCCTTGCAATTCAATTTTTGAGTTGCATCGAACACTTGCAACTCATTACAACTTTGTCACAACAACTCCTTTTCAATTACTATGCAACTCCCTTATGATTACAATCATAATGTCATTTTTCATCCATCCATCAAAATTTAACATGTGGCACTATGAGGATTTTTCATGATTTATTGAAATATTGATATCCATCTTCCATTATGATTATTTGTTTTAGATGGTTTTGGATTATGACACGTGGCACAATCAAAAGTTACCATGGCATATTAATTGAATTTTGGAAACATATATATATATATATATATATGTACCTAGGTAGGTCGATACATTACCATAGGCACGTAAGTTGATATAGTTCCAATGTACCTACTTACTTCCTTGTTCACCTGACTACTTACTTATTATTGAGGTAGGTAGAAAAGTAGGTGAACTAAAGATTAGTCACATAAGTTTTTAAATTTGTTATGTGTTTGCCTTTAGGGTTAAACTTTTATGGGCTCATCCCAACATGGCACATGCATTTTAATGTGAGAATGCAAAAGGAGACGCCTCTTTTATATACTTTGTGAAATGAGATATTGAAAACAAAGCATATGGGTTCAATCTTTTAGTGGCACCCTAGTTGCAATTGAGTTGTAATTACAAAAAAATTCTCACACCTTTTTTGTTTGATTTTAATTTTGTAATTAATTTGAAATTTATAATTAATCATTTGACATAATTATTTGGAATTTAATTATTTGAATTAAATAGATGATAATTAATTATCTAGATTGATTATATGAACTAATTAATATAATTCAGATAATTAGCTAGTTGATTGATTCAAATAATTAATTATCAAAATAAATATTAAATGATTAATTATTTAAATAAATATTAGATAATTAAGTATGTTGAAAATTGATGATCTGAATTCAAATAAAATTCAATAATTACTCACCTACATTAACCAAGTTTGTTATCTAAAATTATTTGATTTAATTAATTAAATTTATATAATTAATTACTGAGTTTAAGTAATTATTTATTAGACAATTAATTAATTTTTATCTGAATTAATTAAATAATAATTAATCAAATTTGATTAAAGAATTCATATGAATAGTTTTTTATTTACTTTATTTAATTAGTTCATGGTAATTAAGTATATTACATATTAATTATTAATTTAAAAATTAATAACAAATAATTCATTCTAAATATTAAATAATAAACATGAATTTAAGTAGAAGACATTGAAGTATATGAAGACATATTCATATGTGCACCCTTATTGAATGTTTAATAAAATATACACATTGCTTTTAATTTCAATTCAAAAATAGACTTTCACCTTTCATGAAAATATATGGTTTGATATGTATGTATACGAACATAATATTGTGAATTCCAATGTAGTGAAATATTATTAACAAAACAATTGAACATCAATCACAAAAAATAAGACTATAATATTTACTACATTATTTAAATAATTATGAAAATGAATTATTTTAATTAATTAATTCAACAAAGGAATCAACTCATATCAAGGAAGCATTTAATAATCTAGTCTAGAAAAGTTTGAAGTGTAAATAATGATATCTATATGTACATATTCATAAACATTTTAATACACTATTCTAATCCAACTAAAGGTCTACATTTACACTTTCAAAGAATTGCACAATTTGTAAATCATTTAATAATATGAGTTGCCACACAATGGACAACTAATTTTAGATGAGTTGAACACACCAGTTCCAAAATAGTAAACAAGTAATAGTTATGTAATGAAACCATAGTGGCAAATTTAGTTGTAAAATTAGCCAATTTTGTTGACTTTTAATTGCAAACAAGCTGCGAGTTCCAAATGTTATGGACTTTGATCGTACACATGGCATGATCGTATGCATCATCGTTGTATGCTAGCTGCAAAGTAGTTGTTCACTTGGCGTTAAAACTACACTACTTGCAACATAGTTGAAGTTAACCACTTCGCTACAACTTGTGATCATGGTTAAACTATAATTGATTATCACCGTATATACTTTGCCTACATATGTCCATATAAAGTCCAAGTTGTAATTAAATTACAACTATGAAATATTCTGATGTGGCATTTTAATTACTAATTCATCATATTTCCATATTGTAAATATACCCTAGTTACATAGTAGTTTATGTGATGATCTAGTTGTATGCCAGTCTACTATTTGCGGACACAATTTTTCATAATGGAATGCTAAGCATCAAATTAGATGCCGCCATTGGAATGATGACATTTCAAGCATGTTGGTTGTCTTTGGAATGGCACCCTTTCACATATTGCCATCCTTTTGACAAGTTTTGCACATTGTTTTGTGCGTTTTCCAAATCTTTTAAGTTTGGCAAAACATCTAGTTAAATTGAATTCCTCAAAATTTTTGGAAACAACATTTGTTGGTAGTCCAAACCTTTAGTTGAAGTCATCTTAAACCATTCCACTATGAATTGTTTTGTTGTTCTTGAAGTTGACCTTTTTAGGTTAACAATAAGGTTTTCCAACATAGGATTTGTTTCAATGATAAGCACATTTTGTTCAACATTTTGTAGAACATTTTGTGCAATATTTTGCATAACATTTTGCATAACAGACCTTCGGCATGCTCTAGATCTCCTTTGCCTCTCATTTTGTGTAGCTTTTCTTGTGGCTTCATTCATTAAATGTACATGAGTGCCTTCACCATCCCATGCTCTAATATCAATAGTGTGCACCATGTTTATCACTTTAACAAAATGTATACAAAAGAGCCTCTTCTACATCCACCTTAAATAAAATCCAATTCAACTTTAGTAGTATTGGACTTTTGCACCTACACTTATGAAAAAAACATTTAGTGAAAACTGATTTTTTTTTTAAGAATGAAGTTCCTGAATTCAATTTAAAGAGTAGTGGTCTTAGAGTGTAAAAAGAAATATGCCAAGTAAAAAATAGAAACTTGCAAAATTGTGAACTTTTCCACCAAGGCATAATACAAATGAATGCATAGATCACTTGGTCTATTTATCCTATGTACATAACAACCAAAACTTCTACCAACAAATTTATTCATTGAGATGCACTAACTTATGGAGATACCATATTTATTTACATGATAACATAATAGAAATCACAAAAGGCAAATAACATAAGTAACATAAATAACACATTTCATTAACATTTGTTGCCCAATGTGTTGAATTTAATAATAGGACCCACTTTCAACAATTGATGGGGCCAACTAGCTTTTGTTAACAAAATGCCAAACAAGGCCTTCTTGAATCTGGTTGAAAGGCTAGAAAATGTGCTCCAAATTAGGTTTTTGTCCAGTGCCCAATTACACAAGGAAAGAAATCACTTGAAATTGAGTTAGTGCAATGTTACGCAATTTTTCAAATTAAATATAAATTATCAAATTTTTTTCAAGCAAAAGCTATTTAGTTGCCTCAAAGTTTTTGTTTTAAATGATCATTAGATTGTTGCCTCCATGTAATGTAACTCTTTAAAAAGGCCCTTGAAGCTTATGCCATTTGTTTCCTTGAATTAATGGAAGCTAATAGATTATGCATAATTAGAACATGGTTGTAAATCATGCATTCAATATAACCTTCATTGTAAGAATTTGCAAATTTTACATTCCAAAGTCATACCAAAGGCATGCATGTCTTGCCTAATGGGACTAGCAAAAGCACCAATGAAAATAGAAAATTTACTTTGATCTAGAAATGTTGTTGGTGCCTCTATTTGACCTAACCCAAAAGTTCCCATAGACCCTATTGGAGCGACCACAACTTATTGTGCTATTGTGTTGACTAAGGTCCTAGTGACATTGTTGTGTCATCTCCACTCACCCCCTCAAGTTTATTTTGTAAGATCCAAGATCCAACCCCAATATGCACCAATAATAAGGTTAGCAAGGATGGCTAGATTATTAATACACTTGACTATATTAAAAAAGCATAACATCATTTGGATTGAAAATATGAGCTCGTATTTTGTAGCCCAAAAGGTGAAACTCTTGTGTAGTTTCTTTTCCTTTGGCAATTGCAACAAATTGCCCAACAATGGTAGTCCAGGAATGGCTATAATCAAAATCCAAACCCATTATAAAAAAAAATTGGTTACATTCAATTTAAGAAGAATCTTGGAATAGACGTATGTATTTTGTGCACCAAATTGTGTCATTTAGCAAATATCCCTTTACATCCATCTTTTAACTATTGTTAATTTGCAATTTGTGAAACATGAGTTTTTCCACAATTGCTAAAAAAAATTCTAACAGATCTAGCTTTGTGTTTTTCATAAGCATTAATTGCAAGGTCTCGAAAGGAAATTCAAGCTATGAAACAATATTGGAAAAACTTAGAAGGAAGAAAGGTTCACAAGGAGGGAGATTTTTCTTTTTGAAGAAAAGAGAGGTGACAAAATGGACAAGGATCCAAGAAACATAAAACATGATGAACGCCATCGAAGCCCCATTAAGCTTCTTCCCCACTACTAGTTTTAAAGCCATCTCCCAATAAGACTACAATTTGGTCAATATTTCTTTCAGCACCATTTTGAGTACTATGTAGATTGGAAGTTTTGATCTAGAGGCACTAAAAGACTTTGGTTTCAAACTTTTATAGCAATGTGTCATCCACATGATAGATGAGGTTCAATAGTTCAATCTAGTGAATTCACTGGAAGATTGTTGTGACCCTATGAAATATGTACAATTTTCAGAACCTTGGAAGAACTTTTGAACATTTTAATAAACAAAGTCAAATTGTATTTATTGACTGATTTATGTTTATGATTGGTTAGATAGTTTGATTGGTCTTAGTGGGTTACTATTAATAGTCTCCCACCTATTTGGAGTCCCAATTTAGTTCTATAGGTGGAATTGGAAAATAGTTAGAACATTTCCATGTTAAACTTTAAATAATTCATTTATTTAAAAATAGAATAATGTTTAATGATCATTGTCCCCACCCACAAATATCATAGAAGTCCTTTTAAACATTCAAAGACCATTTATGTCTTTACATCCAAGAAAAACCAAAATCCAATAAAAGATTGATGGCTAGAACCATCACATGGGAGACAAAAAGGGAAGGCTAGAAAAAGGCCAAAAGATAAACAACTCATAGGAACCAAAAAAAAGGGAGAAAGTTAGTCCTTCTTGTGGTAGGAAATTATCTCACCCATGACCCCCCTAATGTTGCCTACATGCAAATTGTGAGATTTAATAGTAATGGGAGGTTTAGAACAAACATCACCCACCAATGCAATTTTTTTTTCTATAGCAAAGGCTAAAACATGTTAAAGAATAATATTAACATGCTACATGAAGAATTGAATGCAAAAAGACAAGGATAAATGACCTTTCAATTGTTTATCGTGGAAAAGATGGGCACATTATTTGATGAAACGATCCATATCACACTTGGGTGTGCCATGCACCTCCATTGCCATCAAAATAAAGTGGTGCCCTTTATGAAACCTACTATACTTGTAGATTTTAGCAATGGCATTAAGTTCCATAGTTACACCTGTTGGTTGACTGATGACACTCGAAACCACTATCTCCTGCATTGGATCAATAACTACCACATTGGCAACAGAAACTTGGTCTTTTCAGGTCATGTAAAAATTAGCTTGTAATGAAACTCTTAACGTAAGGGCATACCACCATTCTTTCCATACATCGTGTTCACTTTCTTGAGCGAAGGCATACATGACGTCTTCGATGGTGTCATGTGTTGTTATCTATTGACCTCCAAATGGGCAATGGGCTAAGTGTGTACCAAAAATGCATCCAACCCATGTCCACACTCACACGTGAGAAGATTAGATGTTGAAGGGTGAATTAAACCAAGATAAATACTGCTAAGGTGAAAGTGAAGTGTGCGATGCAAAATGAACGGATAGATGGCCTAGCAACCAACCATAGCCTTGCCCCCTTGCCTAAACAAGAACGAATGCAAGTTTTAGATGTTGAGGAAATGGAGTCATCTTCCAAGATAGACCTAAGGGATGTGTTGTGGTGGATGTGCATAAAAAATGCCTACAAATTTGGGGTGTCGATAATTGCCAGATTTTCAAAAGAAGGGTGCATCTCCTTAATTGTAGGAGGAAGGCCATTTCGTGTTGCACATAAACATGATTGAAGCATGTGTGGGTCCCCTTCAACTTGAGAAACATATTTGTCCAAAATGGGTCTATCGAAAATATGAAACCTAGAGCATAGATATGAAGCCACTAGAACCCAACTCCCTAGAAAAGCAGATGGGGCATAATTTTCCATAGAGAGAATGCCTATACCACCAAAGGATATTGGTAGTCGAGCTTGACGCCTTGCTAAGGGGCCTTGAAAAGATTCCCATGATCCTAGATCCATAATGTCCCCACATACTTACATAACTCTCTTGTCGAAACTTGCCAAAAAAGACAGGAAGGAAAAACAAAGAAGTACTGTTTGAGTGAGATAAAACGGTTGACGAATTACACATGAGGACAAAATGCCCAAAACAACTTGGGCGTCTCCCAAGAGAAGAAGATCATTGATATACACCACGTTCTGAAATAAAACCTCATCCAAAAAATGTGTGGTAAAGTTTTGAGTACCCATTGGCACACCCAAAATGTATAAGCCATTTGAGACCAAAGTGCAGCCTTGAGGAATCTCTATGTCTGGAGAGATCCTTGATGGATTCCAAAGTTTGCACTTCAACACCTTGACCCTAAGCCTAACTAAGGTTAATTGGGTCAAAAGGTGATCAAAGGGGTGATAATCTCATTCATAGGCCCCACGATGTGGGTATCATCTGCTAAGGATGAAAAGATGTAACTAAGGTCCTACACAATGGTCTTTTGGAGAGCTTGATAATGAGCCAAAACAAATTAAGAACCTTATAGGGGTCACCCTATTTTGTGCCTGAAGATGATTCAATAATGGTGAGTAATAGTCACTTTGGACAAGTAATAATCACTCTCCAAATCCATAGTATTTATAAAAAAAAAAGAGTTCAAATGAACATTGATACATGAGCACAACATGATTTATGTTATCCTGCTGCAAGATTTAATGAAATGGTGTGTTTGCAGGTGTGGGGTGGAGATGCTCTTAGTAGCCTAACTATAACTTGGGTGTGAGAAATATTTTTGGAAGGTCACAGAGGGTGAAGATGGAATCATTGATCTACAATGCTCAACTGCAACGCCTGATCAATGAAGTCCAGATTAGATGTTATTATTAACTCAATGTTCTGTTTTTCTTATGGGTGCAAATTACTCGTTTCTAGCTCCTCTTTTTCCTCAGAATTCAAAGACAGTTACTGATTTCAAACCAACTTTGGCTGGCACCTTCATATGGGCACTATATGGATTTGACAAGGATTTAAAATTCCAGAGCTGGGATCATAGCAAATCTTGGACCTCTTCAAAAGGTACGTTCCAAAGTATATAAGTTAATCTAAGTTTGTACTACGTCATACATAGTCTCAAGGTGCAAAGTATGCAACCCATAAGGCCTTTATGCTCAAAATGTGAGAAACTTTATTGATAAAGGAATCAATACAGAGGGGAAGTACAAAAGGAAATGATAATCCAAGTTGAATTCCTACAATTAAAAACTTTTTAAGGTGTCCCAAAATCATGTCACAATATTGTCACTTATTGTTTTTGTTACTTTAGTAATTTGAACCCTTCTATTTCACCATACACATAATCATAAATAGTTATAGATATAGGATTTTAAAAATATTTAATATTTTCTATCCATTAAGATTGATGAAAAAAGAAAGGATATCTTGAGAAGTTTGCCCATCTAGTCCTGCCCAGGAAATCTTAACTAATTTGGACTATAGAGATATTGGAGAATCAAAGACTCTAACCTCAACTACTAATTACCTGTAACAAGTTAGAAGTAGGAACGAAAGGTGGGTCTACAAAGGGGAAAGTCTAGAGGTGAACAAACCTGCTGATACCACTTGGTATATAGTTTGTTTCTATATCTTTTCCTGTAATATTTATTAGAAAATCCAAATTCCAACATCTACCCACTCAACAAATTCACATTGTTTTGTAAATTCATGACTTACATCTCCATAGCCATTGCAAATGGGTGGGTGAGGGAGGTTTGTGCTGCCCATTTTTGTTTAAGTTGTTCCATGTTATATTTATGTCGGTGAAGTCCCAAGGTGAAATGTCCCCTACTTGTATTCTTTAAGTAGTAGGTGTGAGGTCCTTCTCTTTTGTACTACAGGTTGGGTGTCTGTTTATTTGGAAGTGATTATATCCTAACC
>Ga0209208_10007916_pt1 | contig 14284 bp, 13 predicted proteins | sample S1TSphfallax_3_FD_187694 | JGI IMG/M metagenome (GOLD analysis project Ga0209208, IMG submission 187694) | Host-associated microbial communities from peat moss isolated from Minnesota, USA - S1T2_Fd - Sphagnum fallax MG (SPAdes) (version 2) | ecosystem: Host-associated > Plants > Peat moss >...
AAAAAAAACTCCCCCCACCCCACCCCTGAGAGGAAGAAACAGGGCTCATCTTGGCTCCATGAAATTTCTATTTCCAAAATTGTTGCTCACCATTTTTGGCCTGGGCTAATTGCAGGGGCAGAAATCCGGGGACATAATCAATTACATATTGCCACTCCTATTCATTAGATGAGCTGCCTCTCAAATTCATCTTTATTTCTTTTTCAATGAGCCAATTTGATTGGCCCATCACTCAAAAAAAAAAAAAAACTATGAAGACTCACCAAGATGTAAGGTTGAAGGGTTTTAGGGTTTAGGGTTTAGGCCCCTTCACTCCATACTTATTGGTTGCATGCTTAAATTCTATTCCTAAACTTGGCTGCCACTATTTTTGGCCTAGACTAATAGCCCTTCCTAAGAACACCCTGATGCAAGAATGACTTCAGTCAGCCCTGGCCACTGAGTTAAGTGTAATTGTAAAGTGAGAATAACATACATCTTCTTCACCATTTATAGCTAAAGCCCTTTTCTAACTTGTACATTAAAGTTATAGATTAGGTTTGTGAAGTGCTAGAAGGGTTTGCAGCCAATCCATGCAAATGCACTCAAGTGCAGAGACAATAAAGCAATTTGCACCAGGAAAGAGACACGTACGTATAAATTGCAGATCTGCTGAGTCCAGGTCCCAGTAGCAGTAGCTTCGTAGCACAGTCTGATTCTAAGCAGTAAGTACCCTGTTCTCTTGTCTTGCAAGTCTGGAGATAGCTCTCGATGGAGGGAGGAGGAGCTGAAGAAGCTCTCATATGCGAGATTTGTGGTGTTCAGTTTGGCCCAGGACAAAACCCACAAGTATGCCCCATTTGCACGGATGAGCGACAATTCTTACCCAGGTAAACAAAGGCTCTCTGATCCACCAGTCCCATCACACTTTCTCTCCTCTCTTCAAGATCCCTCCTTTGTTCCCCTAATTCCTGTCCTCTAAAAGAATTTCATATCTGACCATTGCAGAATGACTATCTAACCATGAGCTGCAAGGTTGCTTTCTGGTACATTGTTTTGGTGGTTTGGGTTGTAAAATCTGGTTCAGATTGACCAGTGAAAAAGCTCGTCTCTTTTTTTTGTGTGGCTTTTAGTATTTCTTAGCTTCTGTTTCTTGCGTTTCATCTGATTTTGTTTCTGAGTTCTCAGATTCCCTTACTGTGGCCTGAATGCCACAGATCTTCTCAAAATTTTCATGAGTTAATGTGTACTACCACATGATTCCTCACCTACCAACTACATGCTTTGCCGTGGATAAAGTCATCAATCACAGAAATTCACATGTATGCTTACATACATATATACATATATGACATGTGAATGAGACATGCATGTGTCTTTGAATCACTACTCCAATTGCAAAGAATTAAGAGCTAAATGTTAATGTGTACATTCTTTTAGGGTTCCGTTCAAACCCAATCTTCTGATGACTTCAAGCAAAATTGCTTGTCTTCAGATGACTAACAATATTTTCTTTTTAGAGTTGATGGAACATTTGGCCTCCTCGACGGCACCAGCATGATTTACCTTTTTTTTGGTAAACTGATGATTAGGGAAGGGCAGAAATGGACCAACTTAGCAAAGCTAAAGGCACATGGCCATTTTGCAAACAAGTGGAGGAAACATGAACCTGGCCTTTACAGCTTCGCCACAGAGCCCAAAGTGGGAATTGGCCAACGAGCCTTCCTTATTCAAACTTCCCGTATGTTCTCTTCTTGAACGATCTGTTTTTTTGGCATTCATATTTCTCATGCTGTCTTTTCCCAGATGTTTCAAACTGTTGAGATGCAATTCAAAGGATGTATCTCTACTGGGTTTTGAGAATGCAGAGGCACATGTGTATATTGGTCCAAATCTATTATTACCTATACACCATTCCACCTGGGTTTCGCATGCAACAGAAAGCCAATTGTTCTTCTGATGTTTCAGTGCTTAAAACTTTGCTTGTGTGCCCTGAGAAGTTTCTTGGAAAAATAAAAGCAAAGGACCCATTTGGGAATGTCTCTCATGAATTTGAGCTTGGGTGGATGGATACATCAGATGGAAACATCTTATGGGACTGCATCTCTTTGCTGGATGAGGCAACTGTGGACATTATAAAGGCGCTTGGAGGCCTGAAAGCAATAGCCATTTCGCACCCACACTTCTATGCCACAAATGCAGTATGGAGTGCTACTTTTGGCAATGTACCGGTATACATCCATGAAAGGTTCGGATTGTAGAGAGAATCGAGGATTGTTTTGTTGATTTTGCAATTTTTATATGTATTTTCCCTTAGTGTTGAATTGGTACAGATTCTGTACAGAGGAATTTGTGTCAGTTTTGGTGGTTTGCACTTGAACTTGCTTCTCTGACTGGTACACCCTTTGTTTGATTGAGAGCAGAAGAAAAGGGTGTGAAATCTAAATCCAACTTCTCTCTACAACAATACCCAATTGTATGTATATTCTGTTGTTTTGGATGTTGTCAGGTTAATTCAATGGCAAGTTGGACTGTTATCTGGTTGATGGCTTTGTTCAGATTCAGGTCAAGTAAATATGCTCTGCTATTTTCAGTTTGTAAGAGCTTAGGGCTGGGTGCTTCTGAGGTGTATTAACAATCCAACCATTACAGTGACAAGCAATGGGTTATGTGGGAGCACAACAATGTCCAATACTGGAATGGTGATAAGCTGCGGATTTTGGAAGGTGCCACACTGATTCGACTCGGGGGCCATTTTTCTGGAGGTCAAATCCTACACTGGACAGAAGGAGCATCAGGAAAGGGTGTGATTCTAACAGCTGATATTTTACAGGTAATTTCTTCCAGTTTGTCACTTCTTTCTACTAACCAACAGTATGTTCTATTGCCAATAAAGGCACCAGAGTCTGATCTTCATACAGTAAAGGCTGTCATGCTCCTCCAATGAGATGTGACTGTCTTTATCCACAGATCATAATACATCCATTGGATGGTCTGTGAATCATGGGGTGCTAAAATATGGAAATTGAGTTGCAGGTTGTCATGACAAGGACAGAGGTGAGCATAATGCGTTCATACCCTAACTATATCCCACTGTCAGCCAGCCACGCTCGCCACATTGCCTGCCAAATGGAGCCATGGGAGTTTGAGCGAGTCTATGGGAGCTTTTGGGATGCAGAAATAATGAGTGACGGCAAATCACGTGTTGAGTACTCACTGAACCGCTACATCAAGTGGGTCACAAATGAGGATCTTAATGTCTAAGTTAGCTAGCATTCCCTTATTTAGTATTGCTGTAATTTTCTTTCTGGGTGCAGAGTTAGGGTTTGAGGACCCAGGATTTAAGGTACCTAAAGTTTTAAGGTTCTGTCTTTTCACATGCGTTGCTTGAGGGCCAAGCTTGAAACCACAATAGACTGAGATTTCCCTTCAACTTTATGTCATGCATCTGAAGGAGTCTAGAGGATGTCTGTTTTGCAGCCACAGGCAAGTTGGAAAGTCTGTTGGATACTTTTGTCATGGAACAAAGTTCACAAGAGCCAGCTGCATTAGACCTAAGGATGATAAGCAATGCTGCAATCCAAGTGATAATCACCAGCAGTCTTGGTAAATTGGTTCAATATGGAGCATTGATAGTTGTGTTAGTGGATTTGATAAAGGAGGGAGAGAAACCAACAAAAGAGAAATTGCCATACTCATCTCCCATGAATATGAGCAACGTGAACCTGCTTTGTTCCTCTTATTCACAAGTCTTTTTTGTGCTGGAATTGCTGGTGCTTGTTTACTACAAGTTATCTGATCAAATGGTGTGGTATAGATGCATCGGGAAGAAAACATGTTCTAACCATCCAGGAGCATCTACCCACCCAGTACAGTAGCCAAGAAGTCTATCGTTGTTTCAAGTTACCAAGATGAATATCACCTGGGTGTATAAGTGCATTTGCAACATTGACACCGGTACAATGATATTTAGCGATTGTGGGTATTGTGAGCAAGACCATTACTCATCCTCGTAGGTGACAATGAACCTGGGTAGTAGTATGGCAAGGGGCCAGGGGGCCTTTGAGCCCATGCTGCACAGCCGCTTTTCTGCTACTTGAATGACCAGAATTATTTATTGTGGTTCTGTCAGAACTATGATAACAATCTTCGTGGTCTTGCAAAATTGTGTTTCCTTCCAATGTCATTCATGCAGGTATAGAGGGCAAGTGGTTGTGTGTGGTTCTATGAATGACATGTTACTCCTTGTTTAATGACATTTCAACAATTGTATGAATGAAGTTCAAATACCATACCAGTGCTCATATATCCCTAGTTCGAAGCAAAAAAATATGACACCAGACTAAATCAAGGTTTCTGAGCTCAATTTTATCATTTCCTGGGTTGAACATGGCCACTAAAATGCCAAACTCAAGAAGGTGAAGGTACTCATGTGGGTGCTGGTTCACAAGAAACCTCCCTTTTATCTCATATACCAAGATACTCAAATCAAGTCTTGGATGTCAGTCATCGATAAATGCATGATATGTTGAAGTACATGGACGGATGATCGGCATCCATGGACACAAGGATAGTCGTCATCCATCGTCATCCACAAGGGCTGGTCTGAGCATTGATAATTTGAGCTTTCGAGTGCACATTCTGAGTGTTTTTGTTGTTGTGGGTTTTGCTGCCCTCGTCGTCGTCGTCGTCGTTGTAGCAGAGCGTCGTCTTGTTGTGGTGGCGATGGTGTGGGGTTTGGGCTGGAGCCTGGGCTGGCTCCGCGGCCTGCTGTTGTGGCAAAAACAGCCCAAGATTGACGATGCTGTTATCATCTCCCAAAACCTTGTCTCTTCTTTGAATCTCCCGGATTCTACAACCCAATTCGTGACTGCTTTGCGACACCCGGACGAGCTGTCTGCAGTGGTTTACATCGTCGCTACTTCTCCTCTCTCTGCAAACTCGCTGTCTGATATCAGGCATGTGGTTCGTGCCGCGGAGCCCCGAGCGGTGGTGAGCTTGATCGAGCTCCAGGACCTGCGATGCCTGCAGGAAGAGGAGAGATTCGGAGCGAGGAAGGCGGAAGAGGAAGAGAAGAAGGCCGCGGTGCCGACGTCGATTTTTGGAGTGATCCGTGAGTGTTTTCTCAAGGAGGTGGAGGATGGAAGTTTCGAGAGTAGGGCGAGGATTGAAGCTCTCAGATCGATCTTCGGGACCAGTTTCTTTGGGCACGCCTTGGAAGCGAAGCAGGCGGCCAAGGACTCTCGAGCCGCTTTCTACTATCTTAATTTCCCTTGCAGAACTCGAGATGCACTTGGCGGCCACCAGCAGCAGCGAGGTGTTGATGAAGAAGGAACCGCAAGTGAGGATGATTCTTCACAGACTTTAAACGGTATGGGAAGGAGGCAGCTGACTGGCTTCAGGGCTCTGATTTCCTATGAGGAGAAATCGAAGTGGAGGGACCTCCTCAACTACAGCTTCAAATCGTCTTCCATATTCTCTTCAGAAAGGTTAGTCTTGTTTACATCCTTCTTCCTTCTCCATTATGGCAGCCTGGTCAGGATTTCCAAGCGCAAGATTTCACTTAGGTCAAGCTCTTTCATAATTGAATTTGGTCGCTGACTCCCTTGCTCCTGCTGGAACTGCTGCTTCTGGCTTTGAATCTGTCTGTGAGGAGCTCTTGATTTGGATAAGATGTCTGAATTCCGGATATTGTCTCTGAAGCTAACCCTAATAGGTGCTGAAGAAAGAGACTGCGGGTGGAAGGAGCTTTTAGGGTTTTAGGCTCAGTGATGATTCAATGCGGTTTCCTCATCAGTGAATGCAAAACTGTCTCTGAAGCTAACCCTGATAGGTGCCAAAGAGAAAGACTGCAGCTGGAAGGAGCTTTAGGGTTTGAGGGTCAGTGATGATGCAATGTGGTTTCCTCATCAGTGAATGCAAAATTGTCTCTGAAGCTAACCCTGATAAGTGCCAAAGAGAAAGACTGCAGTTGGAAGGAGCTTTAGGGTTTTAGGGTCAGTGATGATGCAATGCAGTTTCCTCATCAGTGAATGCAAAACTGTCTCTGAAGCTAACCCTAATAGTGCAAAAGAGAGAGACTGCTGTTGGAATGAGCTCTAGGGTTTTAGGGTCAGTGACCATGCAATGTGGTTCCATCATCAGTCAATGCAAAACTGTCTCTGAAGCTATAACCCTAATAAGTGCAAAAGAGAGAGACTGCTGTTGGAATGAGCTCTTGGGTTTTAGGGTCAGTGACCATGCAATGTGGTTTCATCATCAGTCAATGCAAAACTGGTTTAAGTATTTGAAACTTAAAACAGTTTTCATGCAACTGTAGAGTCCACATCTCAGGTTGTATGTAAGGTGAATGTTGTGTCAAATCTGTGCTCAGTTCTTACAGGTTTGGTACCTGTTTTGCTACACTTGAAATTGGTGAAGAATCTGGAACTTTAGAATAGTCAAAAACTCAGAGATTTTTGGGGTGCAAAACCTTATTCCTTTGGTCCATATCTTGAAGCTTGAGCAAGGTTCTGGGGTTTTTGGATGGCTTATCTGTTCAGCAATTTTACTACCTGTTATAATTTGATGCTATGTCTAATGATGCCATTTTTTGGCTCCCAGTTGTAAGGCTAGTTGTACAAGTATCAATGACAATGTCACAGTTTTGCAATGACGAAAGCTAGTTGTGCTGCTTGTGTCAAGCACACAATGAACCTGAATGGTTAGCATTGGAACTTTTCAGTTGCAGACAGGGAGACTGCTCCCAATGGTTCTGAATTGTACAGTAGTGTTCCAATTGGGTGCTAAAGTGCATGCGAGTAGTCCTGTCATGTGGAGAGATGTTGGAGTGTGCTGGGGCTTTTGACAAGATATCCTCACCCTGTTACCTATCAGGACAACCTCATTGAGACCAATCAGTCCAGATAGATGTCATCTGGTTAATAGGGTTTGTTCTACAACACTGTCTTGTTCTATCACAAGTCTTGGATGGTGAATGTGACATGCTAACTGTTCTCAAAATGTTTTCCAAAATGATGCAGGATTGAGGACTCAAGAAAATCACTAGCTGCATCTCCAAGTGGCCTATTTAGTAGTGAAGCTTGTCCAGCCTTTGCAAGTCCCTTCTTTCCCTTCCTTGAGACTCTGTACGAGATTTATGGATCCCCAGCACTTAGACAAGCACTGCAACAGACAATTAAACTGCTCCGGGATGTAGAGGGTGGAAATGAGATCAGTCCGGATGACATTCTAGCATCCCGCCATTTCCGTTTGGCAGTAGAGATGCTCCGTATGCAGTGCAATGAAAACACAAAAACTATTATTCCTCACATAAAGACCTACACTGGGAAAATGTCTGCAACACAGTTCTCTGACCTTGCATATGGAGAAAAGTGTGATGTGCTTTTGGCACAGTCTCTTCAACAAGAATTGAAAAGATCTAAGACTGTTGTTGCAGTTATGGATATAAGACGGGTTATGGGGATCTGTTCACATTGGAAAATGCCTGTTCCTGAGGAGGTCTCAACCCTTGCAGACGAATGCTTTGTCACCTTGGAGGAAGCTTCTGGAGGCAGCATCTTCTCTCGGGGCATAAGACATACAAAGCTAATGGATTTGGACACATCGGAGTCAAACACTGCTGTTGTTGTGGGAGGTGGTGTTGCAGCAGTGTTCGGTTTATCATCTTTTTCCCTCTCAAACTGGGCTCCAATATCACCTGTGATGACTCTTGCCACTTTCAAGGCATCGGCATTAGCCAAGTTTGCTCTTTTGCATACAAAACGGAGCTTTGCATTTGCACTGGCAAAGGGAGCTTCACCAGCCTCAAAGGTTATGTTTTCAAAGGCTTCAAAATACTCATTATCAAAAGCTGCAATGTCTGCAGAGAAAATGCGAACAGCAGCCCAGAGTGTGGTAGCAGCTGCTGAAAAGGCCTCACTTTCAGCCATTCGGACAACATTTTACAGTATAATGAGGTGGCAACAGGGGAAACATGTAGACCGTCGCCCATGGTTACTTTTCACTGGTAGTTTGGCTGCGGGGGCAGGAATCTGGTTCTATGGGGATGGCATTGAAAGGGCCATTGTTGCCACCCCATCTGCACCATCCATTTCTAGGCTGGGACAGGGGTTAGAGAATCTTAAAGAGTCATCATCTCATGCAGATTTGGTGTGGCAAAAGTCTCATGAACTATTGTACAGGAAAAGTAGCAAGGTGAGTTGAGGAGGTAGGATATGAAATTTTGGTAGACTAATTTTTAGGTTGTAAGGCACAAATGTGCTTCAATAATCTTTGAGTAAGCCAAGTTCTATGCATACCTGCACAGTGGCAAGACTTTTAAGGTCTAGGTCACCATTAACCTGAAGAGACTGTATAGTAGAAAAAAGCTGTTGAATAATGTCTTCAGTAGTAGATATGAAGTGAGGCTTCCTCACATGTTCAATTGTGCATGGTGTTTGTTTGATGTTCAAAATCTTGGATGCAGATGAGGTATCATCAGTGTGCAGGAGGTGTGTCTAGGACAGAAGGATGATATTCAAGATTGCTGTGAATTGCAGATATATGCTCAAGGAGATTGTTCTTCATCATGGTGACAATGGCATTGTAGATAGACTAGTTGTCACTGTTGTCATTGTTCACAGACTGGGTAACCTCTGGGCATCCAATACAAGCTAGGGCACTCAAACAGAGGCTTTGCTATTCCATTTCCTCATGTTGAAGTGAAGGATTTTGAAGAACTTCACTATTGTGTGGGTGTTTGAAATTTCTGAACTGTGTGAGTCAGCTCTACTTGAACTGCAGATTTTGTCTGAGAATTAAGATCCAGAACTGTATTTCTTAGCTGATTAGCTTGATTACAATTGGATTGTTGGGACATGGTACAATGGTTGGGGTATATGTTTGCTTGTATGTTGACCATCTTTAGGAACAGGTACTAGATATGGCTTCTACTGCTGCTAGATGAACTGGGTAGGTGAACTACTATTACTTGGCTTCATAACAGGTTCTTTCATCATCCCTTCTTGCACATTTCTACCATCCAGTTGGACTTGTGCTTGAGTGCCAAATATTGATAGCCAAGAGCATTTCTCTCTTGAGATTTTCTCTTTTTCCTCTCTTCTTTTCAGTGTTGCAATGGACACAAACTTCCCATTCGGAGTCTCTTTCTCTCTTCTCAATTTTGGATGCACACACTTAACACTCGAACTTTCTATCTTTCCTCCCTCTCTTTTTATTTTTAACTTTCCAATGGGCACACCTACCATTAGAATCTCTCTCCTCTCTTTTCTTTGTGCATTCATCTTTGTGTTTGAATGCACACACCTCACATTAGAGCCTCTTTCTTGGTCTCTTATTGTGATTAGAGTCACTTCTCTTTTCTTTGTCTTCGAATGCTTGCTACTCATGCCTCTTTCTCATCTTTTTTTCTTTTGGTCTTCAAATGCACATGCTTGCTATTAGAGTCTCTCTCTTTCTTTCTTCTTGATCCTTGAACACACAAGTTTTGATGCCACCATGTGACCATATATGGTGCATCATTCAAAGAAGTTATGCAATTGTTTTAACATTGTAATTTGTGTTGGTAAAAGTTAGCTTGAGTCATCCATTTTTTGCTTTGTCTTGAAATTCTGATTATTAATGTTGTTCTTATATGAACAATGATCTTGTGAAAACAAGGCAAGAGATGAAACACCTGTAACTTGAGGTCATATTATTCAATTATAACTATAAATATGATGAAGTTTTCCAACAAATGTGCATGATTATATTTCAATACATCAAGCATGTTCGACAATGTTCTCTTGAGAGTATATGAGAATTCATCAAGAGTAAAACAATAGTCGCAAAAGAAAATGGCTTGCATTATATCTATGACTTTGTTTTACTCGTTGGTCACTTCCTTGACTTATATCGAAGCTCATTCGATGATTCCTTTGCACAAAGAAAATAATAACAAAAATGCTTATGTAATTGTGTTGTACACCAAAACACCAAATGATTATTGTTAACGTTACATTGCAACTCATGCCATGTTGCAAACCATTTTTTGCTGCAATTCAAATGTTGATTTAATCATGATAGCAGCAAAAGATCTCCCAATGGAATGGTAGAAAACTTTGTAAGTATGATCATGTGACATATATTAGCCAAGGTCTAGAAACCATGGTTGTAGAATGAAGACATGTTAAGTTTTAGATTGCAAGATTCTACCACATTCCTTGGGATCATTTATTGGGATTCAATATGTTTCCATTACTAATATGACATGCATGAAAACGTTTTTATTCAAATTCTTTCAAATTTCTTAATGTTTTCAAATAAATGAAATATACAACAATGTTGCAATGATCATTATTCAAAAAAATTTAAAGGAACCTTTGTATTGGAAAGATAGAAATCTCTACAATGTTATGTAGAATGATGAGTTTGAAAACAAAAATCATGCCCACATGCAAACAATAGCTCAAATTTTCATTTTACATGCATACTATTTAAATGATCAATGAACGTTCATGCATCTATATCCTATTTCAAGTTAATTTATTTGGCGATCTTAAATATTGTTCACATTCCTTTGCCAAGAAAAAATCATGATGGGAAAGGTACATGTAACAATATGATATTTCAAATTTTTAAGTTTACCAATAAACTAGTATGGCTAGTCATTATGTTAACTCTTGATGTCCATGAAATCAAAATCTTCATGAAATTTTTTGGTTCAAAGTTTTGATGTAAATATGTTTTGTTCAAATCCTTTTCATAATAGGGTTGATGAAATGGGGCAGGTCAAAATTGTGGACAAAATCTTACCAAAGTTTGATATGAAATTCATATATTCATGTTGGTCCAACTATATGCAAATGATTATATTAATTTGTACTATTACTTGATGAAATCTTTGAAGCTTGTAAAATGAGAAAAAATCATTTCCTAGTGTTTTGCAATTATTTATGTTGTATGATTGTGGAGTTCAAAAATATTCTTACAAGGAAAATTGTTGTTGAAAATATGTTGAAAGTGTATTGTATAATTATGTGTTAATGTTAACAACATAAATCTTAACATTATGGCCCATTATTGAACCTTTTATTCATAATTCCAAAAATAATGAAAATTTATAATGGGTGAAAGCATGATAAAATATGCCAATGAAAGAAAAAAAAAATTGGGTGGAAAGTATCTATAAATTAAAACTTAATACATTGAACTCATGAATATTTGTTATTTTAATGATCAATAAGAGGAAGATCTTTGACTTCATTTCATAATATTGAATAATTGCATGTTTTAGTATGGATTTAAATACATTTTTAAAAACAAGTACAAGAAAGTAGGTGTCACGTTCTTGCTTCAAGTATATGAAAATATGATGAAAGTACAATTGTAATTGGATTTCTTATACTTTCAAATGGATATAGCACTAATATATATCAATGTGTTTTTTATAATTTCATATTATAATCATAATTTACCAAAATACTCATATAAAAGTACATTTGAATTTTTTAAGAACCCAACTAATTTAGAACATACTTTTCATCTATTTTTCCTATATTAAAATTCCTCACATTTTATGTTTAGCTCACCATAAATTCAATGGAGTGCACCATTGTTTCATAATGAAAGCTAAAAAAAGTTTTGAATAGGGTTTTTTCTTGTTTATGCCATAAATGTGATCGTGATTAAATGTGTGACTAATTTTTAGGCATATTTTATCATATTTTCACCTTAACAAATTAAATGTTAAGAAAAAAAAAACAAACCCCTTAACATCTTGGATTTTCATTTATTCATTTATTTGTCATTTAGCTAATGCGGCCACAAGTTTTCCTTATGAGAATAATGAAAATATTTTTATTTTTAAAAAATATAATTTGAATTCAATTATACCAATCTAATGAATTTTCTATGTCAATTTTCCTTTATCAAAATATAAAGTTGAAAACCCCAATTGAAGTGTTAAAAAACACAATCCAAGGTGAGAAAAAGCCAAAGGATACTGAGAGACTTAGATCGGAAAACAATAAACATTAGAATAATTGGTGGGAGTTTAAATAAAGGTGAATGTGAGGAGACCCATGAGATTGGGAGAAGGAAGTTTTTTGAAAACATCCTAGAACTAAGCAAAAGCATTTTTTTTCAAGAGAGGGCCCTTAAGGGGGGGGTTGTGACCCAATGGACCTTTATTGATGAGTTCAAGAAGGGGGGTGGGAGGGATGCATGTTTATAATACATTCTTCATTGTAACATGAGTTCATGTCAATGCTCACATGTTTGCTAATGGTGGGGCTACCATAAAACTCCATGATGTTCTTCCTTTCGCCCCATCTTATGCACCATCTCCATTTTCAACTATAGTTTTCTAGCCACATCAAGCCTCCAAAGCTTGTCAAATATTTCAAAAAATGATCAATGGCTGAGTCCAAATGACATTTAATGAGTCAATGTGTTTCCTTTGCATTTAAGACTATTGTCCTTTTAAAGTTCCTTTTGCAAAAAAAACATGTTTTCATAAAGAGGAATTTTCAAATGAAATATTTTAAAACTTTTTATTGTGTTTATAGTTACCTCAATATGTTTTTTTTTTTTTACAAACAATTTTGAGTAGATATTTTTTTTTGAAATTTTACAAATTTGCCAAATTTTGCATTTCATCTTGAAAAATTGTCACAATTTCAAATCATACCAAAACATGTTAACATTTTCAGTTTTAGTTTCAAATATTATAAGCTACAAATTTTCTTCAAACAATATATACATTGCATCACATTTAACTATCATAAAATGTTCATGAAATTTCTTAAAACCTTAAATTTTGATACAAAAAATTGAAAAAATATGAAAATTTGAGTTTTTTTTTATATGCGTATGATAACACCCTATTACTACCCCAAAAAAAATGAAGATAAAAAAAAATGTATTATGGAAACTAAGGGGCCCTTTGTAAAAGTAATGTTATTGAATGAAGATGTTAAACATCTTTTATTCAAACCAAATTTTGATATTGGAAGATTTTTTGACTCATTTTATATTTTTCAATAAGCACAATTTTTTATGATTCACATGCCATTAAAGTGGCACCACATAGAGAAATGTAACAAGAATTGTAGAAAATTTGACATTTTGACATCAATTTTGACTCATTTGAGCTCATTTGCACCCACTAATTCCATAAGTTTATCACTTGTTATCTAATTATCTTCCTTTCTTGATAGAAAGGGAGAATGTTAATAAACTACAAAAGTTGATAGTAAAGAGGCCTTTGGCAAGAAATGATTGGAGGGGTGAACTCCCACCAAAGCTTGTTGTGAAGTTAACAAATATCTTGCCTTCGATTCACATAAAGATGAACCTTATTCAAGTTTATGTAGTTTTTTTAGAGTAGTGGTGCGGTGATGGAGGTCCTTTTAAAGGCCTCGATGATAATAATTGTTGGTCATGCAAATAATACCATGTGAATGGTCATAAATTATCTACTAATTTGCTTAATGGATTTATGTGGTGGATTTAACTTTGTAATTGAATTGTCTTACTAATGATTCATGTTGAGTGAGTTTAAAACATAACTAAAATGAATCCTATTATTCATAGTGCTTCCATTATTTAATGGAGTCAATGATTGTCCAAAAAATTTTGACTTTCAAAACTACATCTCCCTTCAATCTTGGAAACAAACCATACTTCTAAGTGAATGTTCCTAGGATGGTGCACCTAGATGTTAACATGATCGACACACAACAATTCAAATGTTTATTTACATGGGATACATTTTTTTTAATCTTGTGGGTAATCCATATGGACCTCAAGTCAGTACAAACTCATTAACAAAAAATGTGTAATCCCAATGTGTCCATGGTTGGATGCCCTCATAATGTAAAAGTTATGCCTAAATATTGCAATGATGATGATAATAAAAAATGGTTTAGGTGAAACATGTATAAAGTCCATCAATGATAACCACAATGACAATTATGGATGTTGCCCACTTGACAATTATGAAAACATTTCATAACTACTTAACTAAGTCATTCCTTTCACCAACTCCATGTGATAATTATGAAAACATTCCATAACGACCTAAGTTTTTCACTCCTTTCATCAAAAAAAGATATGAAAAGGCAAATTAACATATGCCGGTTCATAATTTGGTTGAATTTAATTCAACCAAATTACGAAAAGAATTTAATTGAAATCAAATTGAATTTGAATTCAAATAATTTGGGTTCAATTCAATTCAATTGAAACCAATTTGAATTCAAAGAAATTCAATTAAATTGAAACTTCAAATGAGAACACTAACCATGTTGAATCCAAAGGAGGA
>Ga0209208_10007917_pt1 | contig 14283 bp, 14 predicted proteins | sample S1TSphfallax_3_FD_187694 | JGI IMG/M metagenome (GOLD analysis project Ga0209208, IMG submission 187694) | Host-associated microbial communities from peat moss isolated from Minnesota, USA - S1T2_Fd - Sphagnum fallax MG (SPAdes) (version 2) | ecosystem: Host-associated > Plants > Peat moss >...
ATTCTTTTTTTTTTTTTTAAAGCTGCTCCCCAGTGTTTTATTTTTCTCAAAATTTTCAATTTTCTGGACCAGAAATATTTGAGAAAATTTTACAGGGGAGTTTACCTTGCCAGCTTCAATACATGTTCGTCAAATAATTAATTAAATTAATGCTGAATATTTCATATTGAAAATAAAACTATATATTTAATAATCTTAAATATTCTCTTTTTTCCTTCACAATTTTTTTTTCTCTTTTTGAAAGACACTTTTAGAAAATTTCGACATTTCTGAAAATAATATAACTAATACGGAAGCTGCGAAGGTACTAAAACGTACATGATCTCAGCTTTGAACTTCACATTAGACACTTCCTCATTGGAAGAATTTTCTACCCGACATCCTTTTTTTAATAATTTTTTAATAATTTTTTAATTCGCCAGATTTCTAACCTTAGGCTCTAGTAGGTAGCCAGAATATAAAAATATTTTGCCAAAAAAAACCTACCTCTGGCTTTTGCTCATTTCTTTAAACCTTCCCTACCAGCCTCACATGTGTTGCCTACTCCTGGCGCCACGTGTATTGTCTACATTCATACAACTAACTCCACTTCTTACTTGCCTTGACAGTTTAGTTTATATATATATATATAAATTTTAAAATTTTAATTTAATTTTTTAAACTAAATTTTGTGATGTTGCTCAGGTGGCCTTACTCCTCAAGTATATTTAGCCAAATATGGCGATATTCAAAATAGAAAAGTATAAAATCTTAAGCACCCTTTGATCTTTTAAGCAATTGTGACAATTTTTGGGTGATTTTGGATTTTTTTTTCTTTTTTCGGAAATTAGAAAAGGGAATTTTTTTGACAATTTTTTTTGACAATTTTTTTTTACAAAATGGTGAAAATTCGCCACCAAAAAAATAAATCATTGCTTTGACAATAGCATAATTTGTCTATAACTTAGTATCTTAAGATAGCTTATATCATAAATGTCCCACCTTGTGAGACATTAGAATAAATAAAAAAACCAAATATTTTTTTCATTAGGTGTTTACACTTAGTTAAAAAAAACCCTTGACAATGGGTTTTATTGGATTTTTTTATGTATTTGGGTTAGTCTTGCATAAGCCTTTATTTCGATAAAACAAACTACCTCAGGCTTTTACCCTACATGTAAACATGCAAAGATCATAAGGCATTTAAAAAGGGAATGGTTCATTTTCATTAAATCCGTTCCTCATGGAGGGCTTTCCAATAGTACTAAAAACCAAGCCCCAATTTCCCAAAAAGATTTGATTTTGATTTTGATTTCATCTAATTTTTCTTTGATAAAAAAAGAGTTTTTTTTTCAAACTGTTTTATAATAAAAAAATGCAGTGATTTTACTTTTTGGGGGTTTAGGGTTTCAATGTTCCATGCAAACCAAACATAACAAACAAAACTACCTTACTAGTAGGTTAGATAAGATGGGTCCCCCTGGGCCCCATAATAAAACTACAAGGAAATTTCTGCAACTAATTTAATAAATAAATAAATAAATAGTAATCAGAACTTAAAAAGTCCCGACTCCCTCCCATTAGGTACCCAATCTTAGGAATTAGTGAAATGATATAGAGATGGTTTGGTGCTTTGCTCTAGACGCGCTTCGAGAACGGACGGCGAGCAACAGAAGACGTCTGCGCCTGCGTACACGCGCACGGAAACGTCAGCTCGGTTGCAGCAAACAGAAGAAGCAAAGGCAGCAGGAGGAGGAAGAGAAAACGCACAGAGAGACAGAGAGGAGAAACATTTGAGAGAGGAAGAAAAAGAGAGATTTTGAGAGTGCAATATTATCTATTTTGCTTCGGGGGGAGAGAGAGAAGGAGAAGCATTTGAGAAGGAGCGGGGGTGGGAAGGGAGGGGGATATCTGCTTTGTCTCAGGGGGAGAGAGAAGAAGAGCAGGCACGGGGGGGAGGACGGAGACACAAACAGAGAGAAGAGAATTCAGGGAATTTTTATTTTTTCCAGTCGGAGAGTTTTTTTGGTGGTGAGTTCAAAATGCCCGAGCCAAAGCACAATGAAGTTGTTTCTGAGGAAGCTTTACGTCGAGGAACAAGCGACCAGGATTCCCAAGATTCGAAGTCGCATGATTCGCAGAAGCAGGTCGCAAGCAACGATGATGGGGGCAATGGCGCAGACGGGGTCGGATCGTCTTCCTCCGGATCATCATCTCAACCCAGGTAGGTTCTTGGAGGTGCTTGATAGTTGAACCACTCCCCCCCTCCCCCCTCCAGGACTGACTTTAGGGTTTTGAACCCTGGTGGTGTGGTATATTCATCAATTGTGCCAGAAAAGCTAAATTTTGATTCAGCATTTTGCTCAAAAATCACAAACTGCCTGGCCTGCATACATGATTATCAAACACACATGTGTCCATAAACTGTCATCAATTTCAAATCTACCTCTGTGTTTGCTAGCAGCATCATTGAAGGTACCATGATGGTTTATCTGCGTTTTCAAAGGTGTACATGATTTACTGCCTCATCTTGTTAGAAATGCTCATCGATTGATTGTCTGGACTTTGAGCTTTTCATCAAATTCAATTCATGTGATTTTTTCAAAAATTTCAGAGTTTTGACATTACATAGCAACTACTTTGGATTTGTCTGTTTGCAAATTGATAGACTTGATATAGTTCATTTGGTTGCAGTAGCACTTCCCTGGATCGTGATGAATTTCCAGACTCTGCATCCTCTCTGCAGCCAGACGAACCTGTCAACATGGGTCAAGGGTCTTCAGCATCAAATGAGGAGACACCTGCTACTGAGACCTCTGAAGATGCTGCAGTGTCTGTTTCTAATCAGCAACTAACAATTCCTCTCTTTGATTCTACAACACACTCAGACCGGACTCGAGACCAGCTGGTTGGAGAGGGTCTTGAGAGAGCAACTGTACCCTCCAGGTTCAGCCCTGTCAATTCTTTAGGTCCTTCTATCAGGTTAAGAACCTTTTCAGATCCTGAATTTATGCACTTGTACTTGTGTCACAAATGATGCAAATTTTCCAGTCAGGCAAACTCAGTGATGATGCGTTAGGAATGAATGAATCTTTATTTTGTACCCGCAGAGAAAATAGGAACTTGCTTCTGTGGTCAATCATTAAATTTGTCCTATTCTTCTTGTTCAGGTGAATCTTTATATAGAAGTCCTGGATCATCATTGACAACATACCCTGCAAAAGTTAGCAGTGGTATTTTTCTACAGGCATGTACTGAAATTGACTCACAGTGGTGCAGGAGGGGGCCTGCAAATGGCCAGTATGCTACCACAATACAGGAATACAGGGTAGGTGATACTGCTCACTAAAAAAATTGAACCATTGACAAAATGTTCTACATTTTATCTTGTAAATTTGATCAGCCCCATGGGAATCCTTAGACAGAGTTTGACCATCTACTATCAAAAGCATCTTCAGACTTGGATGAGCTCCAAGCAGCTGACATTAATCTAGGCATTGCTCAGCAATTGTATTGAGCTACAATGAGGTAGTAACTTGAATGTTTGAATCTTGAATCAGAATTTGGAGCCTATGGCTGAACTACCACCTATCAATGACAATTTCTACCCAAATGATGGCCCAGGCATACAAGGTGTGAATATCAACAATGGCATGCTCATGCTGAGCTCCTGGAATGGAGATATGGTTGATGGTTCAAATCAGTCGATTTGTGTTATACTATCGCCTGGTCTGAACTTGTCACCCGGTGGGGGCATCGATTCTTCTGGTGATGTGTATGTTTCAAATGCTGATAATGTTTTGATGCACCTTGGATAAAGATACTCAACCAGAGTATGCAGGTAGTGACATGATCCATATGCCTCAGGTCTATATTGCTCAGTTGGGCATAATCAATAGTCAGTTTTACAGGTTCCTGAGGCTTTCTAGTTCTAAAGTTGTTTTCTTTTCTCAGATGGTCAGTTTTATTATCCTTCTGAATAGTAGCTGCTACTCTCTAAAGGTTCTCTCAAATTAGGACTAGAGGTTTTCTCAATGAAGAGAAATTCCTTTTCTGAATCACAACAAAGCCTTTAAGTGGGCAGCTTTCTTAAGCCCACTTACGTCTTCATTCATCTCCTCCTTTTCATTTGCTATCTTTTGTTCTTCCCAATGTTCCCCTTTTTCTTTTTGTGTTTTTCCCTGTGTTCGGTCTATGTTTCCCTTTTGTGGTATAGGACTCTGAGTGAATCTTCTGTGAGACAAAGACTGAGTATGTAAGCTAGTGATTGCACTGGCCTATGCCTGCAGCAGGGAGCTGATGAAGTCAGTGGGTGGGTATGTTGTGATAGATAAGTCACCATCATACATGTTACTCTTGATGGTCCCTGAACAAGTGAGAGATTATCACTTCTGTTCATATTGCCAATTCTATGTTCTTTTTGTTTTTGGTCTTCCCTGGTGTGTTTTTCTTCTTCCTAATTCTTCAATCCTTATCTGGAAGTTTTTCTTTGACTTAAAAGCTTCTTGCTTGGTCCTGGGTTCCTTGATTGTGAGTATCCAGATTCCTCATGAGAATTATTATAAGTCTTTTGTAAATAAGGGACTTCCCTTATAAGTTCATTGCAAATGGCCTTTGAATTTTACAGTACTGAAAATTGCACAGCTCTTGATTTCAACCAGTGTTGTGAAGGTATATTGAACAGGGCAGACCTGGTGGTTTTTTACCAGTTCTTTCAGAGAAAACTGTCTCCCGTTTCTTTGTGCAGTTTGGAGGTTTCATAAAAATCCAATTAAACCTAGATTTATCTGTGCAGCCAGCTCTAGTTCTCTGACTGATTTTTCTAAGTAAGGACTGTTTATCTGCATTTTGTTGCTGCAAATTCAAATATGTTGATGATGATTCCTGCATCCGAATGATATGATCTTGGAGTGCAGGGTGATGAGCTGCAATTTGCTGTTCTATGGGGATACAATCTACCCAGCTTCCATCAGAAACTTGGAATGATTGCACAGCAGGACCATGCATAGGAGCTCCATTACTTCTGCTGTCTGTGTAAGCTTCTAATCTTCTTTCATGTCTTGAAGCTGCTGTTGCAGCTTGTCTCAATTCTCTCCCTTGAGATGACCCAACAAATATAATGGTCACAAGTATAACTAGCTGTATACAATATGTGCCTATAACAACCCATGATGAGTACAAACACCTGATCCTTGCTCCAGTTGTATCACATACTCCTCTTCTGGAAGCCTCCATTGTATGAACTCCAGCTTTGATCTTCAACTTTTTCTTTCTCTTTGAACTCAAGCAAGAAATTCAGAGATCTACAACCAAAATCAGTCGCAGCTGAACAAACTAAAGAATGAATGAATATATTTCCAACTTGCACTAGATCATAATTCTCTGTGCAAACAGGAAGTTCTAATCTGATTTCTAAGCTGGCGGGGAATTTGTGCACTCTATAATAATTCCTATTCTTTCTTTCTTTCTTCGTTCTTCAAAGCTATGTTTCCTACGGTCAATGACCTTTGGGTGTCTAAACTCAAAAGCAGATGTTCCTTGTGATAGTAGTTGGATTCTCAATGACCCTACAGGAGTGGTGGAGGTAATAAATAATCTTAATCATTTGAGATCTGAAATTGATAAAGCTTCCCCACTTCTGTTGCAGTCTTTTGATTTCTCAACTCTATACACTAAAATTGACCTAGTGGATCTAAAAGCTCATATGAGATAAATAAAGTGTTTAATCAGATGCTGAAACTTCATCGGTTTAAGTTTTTGATGGTTCAAAAAACAGCTTTGAACTTTAGATTTTTGTGGCTGAAAAATAAAGCAGAGGTCAATTTGTTTGAAAATCTTCATAGCTTCAAAGTTGCAGAGGCTTCAGATTTGATCTCTTGGCTGGATTTCTTATTAGACAATTTGTTTCTTTGTTTTGGTCAGGGTGTTTATAGACAATGCATTGGTATCCCTATGGGTACAAATAGTGCAGTCTATTTGGCAAATTTCTATCTCTTCACTTATGAGTTTGATTTCATTAAGTGTCTCTTGAAGAGTAACACATGTCCTGTTGTGCTTCATAGTTTGTCCTTGGTTCGTGGGTTTGTGGATGATCTTTTTGTTCCTGATTTTCCAGATTTTGAGAACTTCATGTACCTTAACCAAGACTCTTTTGGCAGCGGCATATACCCAAAAACCTCTTGCGAGTTGAATTGTACATCTAAAGGCTTCTCTTGTAATTTCTTGGATCTAACTGTGAGCCAGAGTCCTCAAGGTTTATCCTGTGACATTTTTGACAAATGCTCTCAACCAGAGTATGCAGGTATTGAAATGATTAGAATGCCTCTTGTTCATTCCAATATCTCAATGACTGCGAAGCTGGGGGTTATCAATAGTCAATTTTACAGATTCTTGAGACTTTGTAGTTGTAAGAAGTTTTTTGTCTTCCAGAGGTCAGTCTTATTGTCTTTCTGAAGGCAAAAGGCTACCCTTTTAAAGTTCTTCTAAAGAGAACTAGAGGGTTGGTTCTTAAAGAAAAATTCCTGTTTGGAATTTCTGCTTTTGGCATTTTCAGAATGATTTTGCTTCGGGTCATCTAAGTGGGGAGCTTCCTGTAAGCCCACTTTTTCTTAGTCTTTCCCTTTTCTTTTCCCTTTCTGTCTTTCTTTGTTTCTTTGTCTGGTCTTTGTTGTGGGGTCTGTTGCTAGCCAGTAGTATGGCTGAGTCTTCCTGTTGCTTCTGGAATTGCAGCAGAAACTCAGTTCACAGGATGGTGCTTGTCACCAGCCTTTACCCACTGTAGGGAGCTGATGAAGCCAGTGGGGAAGTTGTGATAGTTAAGTCACTATCATACATTCTACTGTTGATGGTCCCTGAACAGGTGTGAGACTGGCACTTTTGTTCATACTGGTGTGTGTTTTTCATTTTTTGTTTTGGTTTTTTGTCTCCCCTTGTTTGGTTCTTTCTGTGGCTTCCTGAGGAAGTGTTAGCCTTGCTGTTTTCTTCTTCATTGTGAGAATGGAGATTTCTCTATTCTTATGAAAGATATTCTTTCAGAGAACTGATGGGTGAAACAAGTAAAGAATTGTCAGCTCCAGGAACCAGTGGTTCAGTTACTGGCAAAAAACACTTCATGTAGATAACCACCATCAAAAGTGAAAACTATGAGTTCTGAAGGTGGATTATGTCTGGGTTTAGGGTCTGGAGAGTCTGTTATGTTTTAGGGTCTTGGGGGTGACGAGGGTGAGGGCGACCTCTAGAGCATAAAAAGGGCAGGTTCTGCCTCCCACTTAGTCTTCTGCTGTTTTCCGCAATTTGTCTTTTATGCTCTAATGTTGCTTTTGTTTTTTGCTTTTGTTGTTGGTGCTTTTGTTGCTGTCACTTGTGCTGCTCTCTTGCACTGTTCTCTTGGCTGTTGGCTCTCCCATGCTGCTTTGTCAGCTGCTGGCTCTCTCACACTGCTTTGTCAGCTGCTGGCTCACTCACACTATTCTCAGCTGTTGGCTTTCTGATCATAGCAGCTCAATTGCTCTAAAATGGAAAGCAGTCGTTCATTTTCTTCATTGAAGTTATTACTTTGAGTTTTTGTAGTTGCAAACTTTCATTACAATTCTTGTACATAACTAACTTGTGCGTGTATTTGTGTGTTCTTCCCCTTCAAATTAAATTTGGTATGTTTTCTCCCCTTTTTTGTTGTATGTTTTCTCATGCTTTGATTTCAGTTATTTGTCTGCAATTGTAAATGCCAAGCTTGCCTTATGATGAATGAATGTAGTTTGTATTAGTATTATTCATTGTAATTCTTCTTCCTTTTATCTACTCATACAAAATCCCAACCTCTGCATTTAGTTATAAATCTTTCATTTAATTAATATTTCTTGCTATGCATAATTGAAACATTTGCATCTAATTCAATCTAGAAAATCAACAGAAATCTATCTATGAATAAAGGTTGTTTGTTTGTTTTGTTTGTTTGTCATGTTCAGATCTCCCAATCCACGGTGCCTCTTGCCATGCTCTTGGTACCATTGGAAAGCCCTTGATGAGTTCAGGTGCACTGAGTTGGTTTCATATTGTTTTTCAGTGAAGTCATTGAATACTGCGCAGTGTTTTCACTGAAAATTTATTCAAATCAAACCAAAAAATTACAGGGAATTTTGGGCACACTCTTTGTATTATTGGAAGTCCCTTACATGTAACATTATTCTGTTTAAATTAAACGAATATCTTTGTATATTTTAACCCTGTTCCTTGTGTTGTAATCAAATTCAAACAATTTAAACTTTACATTTATTAAAGTGAATTAAGTCGCCTTATTGTTACTAAATTAAACTGAAATCTTGCACAGACAACCTTGTTTGCATTCAAATTGAAACATTTAAAATTCTTGATTCTAACTACTAGTTAATTAGATCAGCTGTGGAAATGTCGTTTATGATTGATTTATTATCTGAGTTATGGTTTTTAAAGTACTAAGTTCATTAAGTGTTTTAAAACATTAGAATGCTATTAAGTGCCTTTAAATTACTACTTGATTGTATTCCTGAAATAGAATTCACAATGGAAATAGAAAATATTGTGGAAAATGAAAAAAAAAATTTATTTATTTATTTATTTATTTATTAGGAGATATTGTCATGATGGAATGTGGTGATAATGGAAGGTTGAAGCGAGGAGCAAGGAATGAGAGTGGCAACATAACAAAAATAGAAGAACAATTATCCCAAGGTAAAGAAAGTATGCAAAGAGCTTTTAAATGTTCAAGGAAATCTAAATATTGTAATTACAGTATTGAAGCAAGTTGTTTCAATGTGACTAGTTTGGCTTAGAAGAAATTTTCATGGGTTTTGGTTTTGTACCATGTCTTTTTGAACGCTTGTTGATATGCTTCTATTGATGAAAAAGTTGTGAAGACATGCAATTTGTTCTTATTGAGGTTGCATGAGTCAATGTACAAGACTTCTTGGCCCAACAAAATTAGGAAAAGGTTTGTCAAGAATGGATTGAAGCTTGTGTAAATTTTGGAATTCTTCTTAGAAAAGCTAAATATTGTTATTAAGACAAGGTAAAGTGCTCCATTTTTGTTGGTTTTTCAATATCTATGCCATTGGTGTTATCTTGTGTGGATATGAAGGGGGACATTAAGTGTTAAAATTTTACATTATATGTGTTAAACAAGATATTCACATTTTTTCATGTTCACTTCATGTTTGTATTCAGTTATTAGTAAATTTATTAATAGTACTTCATTTACTAATTTTGGACTTATGAACAATTAAGACCTAAACTTTTTTAGTGCACCTTTAAAAAATTAATACAAAAGATTAACACATTGTATATTCATTGTATCTCAAATTTTCAAAACAAAATAATCCTATTGTAAAACTAATTTAAAAATATGTTTTATCCAACATCCAACATTCAACATATAGGATCTTATATTTATGTTCAAGTATGTTGTGAATGCAAAGAAGAGTGGCCCCCCTTTGTGGCATTATATTTAACTTTATGTATCTTCTATTAAAAACTTATGTCCATAAGATTATCCTTTTGTAACAAGTTTTGTTGTTTCATGAAGCTATTATTGTTTATTACCATTGAAAGATTGCAATCAAAATGACTAGTAATGTTACTTTTGTCATATTATGCATCATTAAAAAAAAATTTGTGAACACATTATTTTTAGTTGTTGAAGCTCATGTTTCAAGCTACTCACATGGTCATTGGTTCTTGAGTGATGCTTTGAAAATTGATACTTCCATGATATTGAAATTAAAAAAGAAATTTGATTCGTATTTGAACTTGTGAAGCTTTGGTAGATGATGAATTGGGGGATTATTATTTTTGAGCTAAGAGAACTTGAATAGAAAATGTAAATACAACTAATTTAAGTTGTTAATCTTTTCTTTTGATTTTTACAAATATATAAAGACGGAAAAAAATGACATTATGTTAACTCTAATGTTAGATCATCACTTCAAAAAAATTGATTTTGATTTATTTGTTCATTGGTCATGAACAAGGTATATCAATTGTTGAAGAATATGATAGAAAATGCTTAGTTCAAATGGATTTGAAATTTTTGATATTGTTTACATCCTTAAAATGGCCGTGAATATTTTAATGTTGTTCATGAAAGTAATTTTAATTTTAAACATTTTTGCCACAAGAAAAAATATTAAACCTACCAAAAGGCTTGTGAATAAAAAGTTGTTAATGCTTTGACAACACTAAGAGGATTTGAAAAAAATTATATATATAAATTACAATGGTGGAACAAGCAAAAAGCTATGTTTCTTATTTTGGCCTTCTTGTTATGCAAATTATTGGTTAATAAGATCTCAAATTTAAATAGAATGTTCTTTTCCCTTAAATGGAAGTTTAATTACTTTGAAAAGATGTAGATTGCAGTTTTTAAACCTTAAAAGATTAAATTTTATTAACAAAAATTGGTCAAATGATGTTAATATAATTGCAAAATGTCCATCAAACATGGAAATGACAAATGTTCAATTTCAAGTTCATTTATAAGAGGAACTAAAGGAAAAACTTGAATGATATTTGAAAGCTAATTTCATTTGGATTTTCGTTAACACTTTTAAACAACTATATTTTAAAACTTGCATTTGTAATTAAATGTGAAAATTTGTAAATGAATTTTAGTTTTCAAATTTGAAATTCAACATTAGACTTGGATAAGAGAAATGATTTATGAAAATCATTAAAATATTCTCTTGTTTATAAGAAGATACAATTATTTGCTAATTATTCATGTAGTTTTTTGGACTAGATATCAATATTGAAACCAAATGTGACTTGTATTATATTTTTAAAATTTTTTTTACATCAAGTCCTACATTATAATCAAATATAATTTTTTTTTAACCATGCTCACAAATTTTTCAAGAAGTTTAGTGACCAAAGACATTTGAAAATTAGGATTCAATACAAAACTCAACATCCAATCCAATGCAACTTAAAAGGATTTTTTAATGGTTCAACACATGTGGATTTTTTTAAAAAGTATATTAGAGCAAACAATAAACTTGAAAACATTTGGTGAAGGCTTGGGTAACAAAAAACACTTTCATATTTTGAAACTATTATAAACACATTATTCAACAAATGTTTTCCCATATTTAAAAGGATTACCCCAACACAACGAAATGACTCAACTTCATGAACATAAAAATGCAATTCAAAAAAGATGAATAAAAAATTTATTGAAATGATGGTGTTTTATAATAATGGAAGTGTAGTTCTTCACAACATTCAGTAATTGTTTTGATTCATTTTATTGTGGTTGCATCTCAAGGGAGGAGCTAAATGACGACCTTAAGGAAAATTAATTGGAATCTGTATTGAATGTTGCAAAGCAAAAAAAAAAGCATGTCCAAGGTCAATATGTAATGAAATTTGGTAACTTTGGACCAATAGACACCACAAAATGACATTGATAAAATACAATTTAGATTCATGTGCAATCTTAATATAAAAAGTCAATAAACATTTTTTAATAAAGGAAACATTACAAAGTCCAAAAAGATCATTAATGTTGGAAACTATAAAATTGTTGTAGAGCTTCTTCTTTTGACTATGATAACAATCATAATATCTCAAGAACCTTTCAATTAAAACAATTATTAAATGCATGCGGTGTGTTAACAAAATATAACATGAGAAATAACTAGAAATTAAAGGTAATCATCATGGTGGACTTAGATAGTGTATGTTTGACAAACTTTTTTATAATGATAACTCATTCAATTTAATTAGAATAAAAGGTTTAATTTTAAATAAATTACTTCAAAACACAATGAAAGTTGAATTTAGAATTAACAATAATGAATTTGGCATGATTTTTACTATTTTAGTCATTGGGGTTAAACAAGTATATAATTTGTTAATTGATGTATTAGATGTTATAAGTAATGGTATTAAGGACGATACCAATTTGATATGTGATTAAGCTAAAATAGTTTTTCATATTTTTGTTGGCCTACCTATTTTTGTGCCCTATAGAAACCACCCATTTTCTTACCTCTTGCGCATAATATGCATAAATTCATCAAATGTTGCATGAAAGCTATGATACCTATATCAATTTGGATAATAATTACATATCAATAGTCAAAACAATAATTGCACAACTAAGTGATGATTAATGATTTTGTATTTTTTGGTGAATGATAAAATGGATTAAAGTTATGTTCAACATTAAAAATATTATTCTCATTGAAAATTTAAATGTTTATTGTTGAAAATCCATTCATGCATTGTGTCACACAAATAACTAAGAAAGCAATAATAATACATTTGACCATATGGTAAAAACATTTTCCTATTAGGGTGAATAAGTGCATAGGTTCACCTAAAATAAGCTTTAATGATTGTTTTTGAATTCAATTTTTTCTCTTGGTTTAAGAATTTCAATCAAGAACTTATTGGGGTAAGCTTGCATCTCTTGTTGAGGCTCATATTATTTTTTGTTGAATGTTTAACACCACAAAGGAGAAAATGTTTGTACATGTGAAAATTCAAATGACTTGTGTGTCCATATATATATATTTTTGTGTAACCTTATTCCCATTAGGGTTAGTTTGATTCAATAAATGATTATTAAAAGTCAAATTAATCTTATTTTTAGTGTGTTGTTCCAATGATATTTGACATTTAATACATTAGTGCATGGCAATGACATGAAAATATGGAATCCTACAAACTATGGCATGTTCTATATCTTCCATCAAACCACCAATTTCTTTTAAGAATTAATGTTAAAAAGAGGTTACAAAAGATCATTACATGTGTCAAATCTTTACAACTTGTTCAACATCTATTGGTTGTACATTATACTTAGTAATGCATTTGTTCAAGGTATTTTAGATGAAGAACACACATGTAACACTTGAGTTATTCATGCACACAATTTGATTTGATTAGCAAGTTCCATTATTAGGAAAAATGTACATTCGATCAACCCATCATGGGCTTATAATAAGATAATCTATCATTAACCTTCAACAATTCATATGTAATTCAAAATAGGTCCAAAAAATGTAGATTGTTTGTCGTGTTTTATTCTTGTTCATGAATATTTTGATAGAATTTTATTCAAATCATTTAAGTGTAATAAGAAAGATCTTTATCCATGCATAAATTTAAGGGATAAGATTTTAAAAGTTCAACAAATAAGATTATTTATCACACCAACTAGTAAGCGGATGTGATAAATTAGTTCAAATATTCATTATTAAACATTTTTTGTCATTGCATAGTTAGTATTCAATTGGAGGTAAAAGTATAAATTAAGATTTGGTGTGCAAGGTATTGTTACGATGTTGAATATTAAGAAATGGGTTAAAAGAGGATGATAATCCTTAATAATTTTGTATTCAATTAATATATATGATTATTTCTCTAATTTGAAATAGTTTCTTTTTTTGAGTTGATTTTAAATTGAAATTGAATCAAATTTAAAGTTAAATGTGTTTTTCACCTAATACCAATATTCATGTTCAATATTTGCTAGTATTGGTCTTTTCACTACTCATATTAATAACATTTTTCAAAATTATAAATTTGGTTATAATCATGTCATAATGATATAAAATGGTGATATTTTGTTTCATATTAGTCCAACATCGTTGTATTAAAATCTATTGTACAAGGTATGTTTATACCATTATCACAAATTAACATATATGATAAACCTTGTGGTTGCTCAACATTGGTCTCAACCTTCATAGGACTTGTGGTAGTGTGGATTGAACACAATATTGTGGCATAAGTTATATCACCTAATATTCCGTGGAAATGTTTTAAAAACAATTTGCACAATACAATTATTACAATGTGACTAAGTAGAAACACATTAATGAACTAGCCCATTTATGGGAATAAACATTATTAGAATTCCTTATGATGCAAAGAAATGTTGGCATCTATTTGAGCTAAAGTTAGGGTTGTCATATAGACTTGCTTTTATTTTTTACAAATATTTTTGGAACTTGTTGAAACTCTATTTGAAGGTCAAATTCATGGCTAGCAATGTGACATTATTTCAATGTGGAGCTTGTTGGAAAAGTGCGCTGAGAGAACTTCAAGAAAAGACATGGAGATAAAACTTTAAGCAAGGTAAACATATGCAAGTGAACATAATGGTGTGCATAGGGGAGTGGCTAGATATCATCTAGTTGTTTTGGAAAAAAATAACATTTGGTTCAAATTGGGGGCACAATGTAGTCATTTATTTTGTAAGCACTTGGGAGTGTAGTTTTGGGAAGCTTTTATTATTTTATTCTTTTGTGAACTTTAGCAAAAGTG
>Ga0209208_10007918_pt1 | contig 14282 bp, 9 predicted proteins | sample S1TSphfallax_3_FD_187694 | JGI IMG/M metagenome (GOLD analysis project Ga0209208, IMG submission 187694) | Host-associated microbial communities from peat moss isolated from Minnesota, USA - S1T2_Fd - Sphagnum fallax MG (SPAdes) (version 2) | ecosystem: Host-associated > Plants > Peat moss >...
ACAATATTTCCAACTTTCTACCATTCCCCTATGTATTTATCCCTCGTTGTAGCAACAAATCAAAACCCATAATTGACTGCATGAAATCATTTTTCATGATATCAACTTAGTATATGGATGCACCATTTAAAAGAAGGCCATGAGAAAAATAGAAAGAGAGAAGTGAAAATAGAAAGAAGAGTAAAGGAAAGTTGATAGGGTAGCAAGGAAGCAAAACATGTTGTATGCACTGCATGAATTCATGATTTTTCAAGATGCCAAATTTGATTGTCATATTCATTTTGATTATGAATTTGGTTGATTTTATTAAAAGGATTTAATTGTTGGAGGGATATGTCTCTTTTTATTAGTTCAATTGACCAAAATGTCATTTTTTACTACTTGGTCAATGTGACATGGAGTGAAATAAGCATGTAGTTGAATATGACAAGTAATTAATATATTGCACCTATAGTAAAAAAGGACAAGGGTGTAGTCAAATGAAACATGTGGTCAAATAGGAAATGTATTCATAATGTTTGGAAACAATAATTATGTATGTACTTGTAGGTTGTAAGTAGGGCATAGATAGATATGTAGGAAGGTTAAAAAGTGTTAAGAATAATAACTATAATTTGCAACTACTTATAAACGATAGTTTTATTCCCAATGTAGGTTAAATATGTAAATAAATAAATAGATATTTTCTATGCATTAATTATTAAAGTAGGTAGGAAGGTGGGTAGGGTAGGTAGATAGGTAGGGTAAAAATACTACTTAAATAGGGTAGGTAGGTAAATAAATATTATTTTGGGCATTAATCACAAATTGTAAAATCCCATAAACAACTTAGCCTAGGTAGCATAAGTAACTTAAGCTAGTGTACCTTTAGGCTAAGCATGCTAATTAAACTAATATACATAGTCTGCCTAGTAGAAGAAATCTACCAAAATGTAACCACTTTATTTGCAAGTACATGCAATTATATGTCATTTGTGACTAATTTTAATAGTTTTTACAACTATTTTCCAACCTTAACAAAGTTTGGTTATTTTTACATCTTTGTTGTGACTATCAAGACTCCATCATCCTTCCATGTAAATGATATTTACGAATCTTTTCATCAATAAAAAATAGGCCTATATATATCCCATTAGTTACAATTATAACCTAAATTACTCACACCACTATGGCATGAACCTAACCCATATAGCTATATTAAGGTGTATTAGGAATATGTCAAGGATATATTAAGTTTTTATTAAAGATATATTTAAAATGTATTAGAAGCATATTATATGTATATTAAAGGTAAAAGTTTAAGGGTGTATTAAGGTTCTATTTGAGGTTATTAGAAATATATATATGCATGTATTCATAATGTATATTTGGTTTAAAATTATGGTTTTATTAAAGTAATGTTGAAGGTACATTAAGGGTTTACTAAGGTATATTTGGCATATATATATGTAATGGTATGCTAGATATAAAAATAATAATAATTCATTGAGGATTTACTTACCTACCTACCTTTGTTGGTAAAAAAGTGAAATCAATAAAAATAAGTAAATAAGTAGGTAGGTAGGTAAGTAAGTGAATAACTATTTTAAGTGGGTTAAACTAGGTTGGTTGATAACAAGTTAAGTTAATAGGTAGTAGGTTAGGTAACTAACTAGGTAATGGGTAATAGCTAGTAGTTGCTAGTACATAATAGGTAGTAGTTAGTAATGATTAATAAGTAACTTAAGTAGTAATTGTGATTAAATTGCAATTAGAAAGTTTATCCATACCTTTCATCCTCCCTTTTCAAAATTTTAATTATATAAATAAATGCATTAATTTTTTTGAATACCACAAGAATCATTGAAAAAAAATGTCATTTGGGATGAACTAATAAGAAATATTGACCTTAAAAGTTAAACTAAAAATAAAATAAGGTTATGCTAAAAATTTCAAAGACATGTCCATCTACCTACCTAACCTAGGCCTACCTATTTCCCACATACCTAACATAGGCCTACCTACCCAAGTTTATTTACCTACCTACTTAAAATTACCTATTTAAAAAATAAATTTCATACTTGTGCCATGTGGCAACATTTGATTAACCCTTATAAATCCACATGGGATCTCATTAGCCATTGGATTTATGGGCATCGTTTACCATATGCTTACATGTGGCACATTAATATAGGTTACCAAATAATCACAAGATATTCACAATAAATGACAATAAATATATAGTTTGGTTAATGGATAAAAGCATATATGTTGACCATAGGCCTCATTCAAATTTTGATGATGTTAATGTTGATGTCATGTTGCATGTGACTATGGCTTTTTGTGGTTTGATTTACGCAATTACAGGGATCTTACTTGTGGATGTCACCCGTGATTTTAAAATAGTCATAAAAATTAGTTGTAATTTTTAGTAGTTCTTTTGATGACTTAGGCTTACACTAGTATACTTTGCTAAGACTCATACTTCTAGGGTACCTAACTATTATGTTCAACTATCTACCTACCTAGATTAACTATCTACCCTCCTACCTACCTAAGTTTAACCACCCTACTCCTTACTTTTGTAAGTAATGTAAAAAATTGAACCCATTCATTAAAATATGTTGGTAAACAAATCACCTTCTGAAGGTGGTCGTGCAATTATTAAAGACTTGATTCCTTGATGTGGAGGTGATCAATTCAAATCTTCACACTTCCAACCTAAGCTACCTTGGTTACCTAACTAGCTTAGGTAGGTGAAGGTGGGTGGGTATGTGAGTAAATAATACAGTAATTAATATTTTGAATAGTAATCATTAGGATAGGCAGGTAACGTATGTAAAATAAATTAGAATTTAATTTTAAAAATTGGGAATCTATTTGCAAAAAATCACCACTTTATTTTTGTTGCTTAATTTCATTTTATTTTAGTTTTTTAAATCCAATAAAAAAACCTTGCCGAAAAGATTCAATCAAATTGGACATGTTGAAATTAACTTCTCCAATTGATTAGTCAAGTTGGAAAACATCACTTAATATTGATAAATTTTTAATGGTTCAAAATAATATGAATTCTTATAATATAAAAAAGAAAATGCCAAAGGTGTGCAACATGTTGTGGAGTGATAAGAACATGAAGGATGTTGGAATTGAATTACACATTATTATACAATAAAACAAGCATGTTGATCCACTAGGCTACAAGACAATGTATTGTGGTTAGGCTACTCAATGGTATTGATACAACCATCAAATTGCTCTAATGAAAAGGAGGCTAAAAAAGGCAAGGGTCGACTCATCACTTTTGTCCATGTTGTTAAAAGAACCATCCATGAAAATAAGACAAGGTTTCCCAACATTGTCAACACCACAAATAGGAAAAATAGTAGTGACAAATATAACCTCCAATTTTTTGTCCCAATGTAAAGAAAAATTTGTTACTTCCAACCATTTTCAAATTTAAACAAGAAAAAATATGTACTTATATATCTATGAGGGATTTGGGTGAGAGTTAAATGAACCTTTATTTAGGCTTGTTAATGTTGAATTGCAAAAGGGATATATACATTGTAATCTTTATTTGCACTAATTTTTTTCCTATCCATAATCTTCTTTTGCCAAACCCTTGCAACTCTGGTTGATATTTATAATAAATATTTCCTTGTATGGCTTCTCCTTATAGCCAAGAATTGGATTTTGGTTGTGTGTTTAATTGTATGTTTTTTGCTCACACATTTTGACGCACCCCCATACTCTTCATAATACTCAAATGTGAGTCCAAAGGTGAAAACAATGGAAGAAGGAATAGGGATATGTTCATTAGTTTGCATAACTTCAAAGGTAAAAGGGCGTGTTGGAACTCCAAGATGGGGAATACGATGAGTGACAAGCGGGTCAATTATTCACACGAACTTGCACAAACCAAATAACAAGTTGGTTAATGCATAGTTAGAGCATTTTTGGTGCATGACGAATCACCGGCACACATGAACTCACAAGACTCACCACGACTTAGACTGAAGGGAAGTCAGAACCTTCCCCCTTATATTATTTTATGTGATTAACCACAGGGCTACATCCAAATGTCATTTTGTCCTAGGACTCCCAAGTTTGAGAGTCCCGAAATTCTTGAAATTGCGACTTTCAACACTTTGGAAGGTCATAACTTCTTATGCAGACCTCAGATTAAGGTGAGGTCTAAAACAAAGTTGTAGCCCTTATCAAAACCTTTCCAATGATATGTGGCACATCACGTGCACGCAAGTAAATTAAGGTGATTCCCGACTTTTAGTGACCTTTATTTTAACCATAACTTGTATTTTAAGTACTCAAATGGGTTATGTGAACCCATTTTAAACATCTATGTCTCAGGAGCTTTTCAATGATATAAGAAATTTTTTAATTCAATGAATTTTTCACCCTTGAAATCACTTTATGAAGTTTTGAGAATTCACCGGGACTCCAATTCCCAAAGTGGGAGCCCACTTGGGAATGTGTGGGCTCATTCCCTCACATTCTCTTACACTCATGAGAGCATGAAATGTGACTCTTGAGTTTCACTCTCGGCTTGCACCTTTGCAAGCCCTTGCTTTGGTCGCAAATCAAGGTTAAGGTCATGACACATTTACCTTTAATTTTTTGTATTACAAATAGGTTAAGTAAACACATTTGACCTTGGGTTACAATAAATTTTTCCACAAGCTATTGTGTGTTCACCATATGTGTATAATTCATAAAGTAAGTGCATGTCCAACTATAGGGGCTCATTATCATTAATGTGACAAAACAATTCATTGATCAAATTTTGACACTCATTTATGCCCCCAAAGTATTTAAAACATTTTCCCACCACATTAGATGCAAATTTGTGTTGATTATTTTTCACAATTCACCCATCTAGCTTTATAACGACGTGTTTTCCTTCATGGTCATACTAATGCTCCAACGCATGTTACCAACCAACCAACACAAAAAACCCACAAATTGACATGATTTCCCAAAATCACTTAATAAATAATTGTTATGTTTCCCCATTAACATTCAAGAGTGCAACAACAATACAAAATTTATGCATTTTTTCAATTGTGAAAATAAGAAGAAAAAAAAAAAGATTAGATTTAGGTAATTGTAGGTCAAGCAACCATGACTAGTCCACCAATAGTTTTAGATGCATCACAATTTTGTCATTAACAAGATTTCACACGAAAGTTCTCTTAGGAGGAACCATATACTATACAACAAATGACACCCTAATTGGCACTCTTTGAAATCCAATTACATTGTGCTAGTTCGTTTTCACCTTGGTGAAATTCACACTAAACCATTGGCCAAAATCCATTGATTATCATGTACACAAACTTGAATGTGAACAACCACCACATCCCCATTATTAATCAACAAAAAAATTCTTGATAAGCTTTTTGGTATTGGGGTCAATTGATGTTGAAGCCCCATAGTTTCACACTCCTCCACAATAGCATGAATATGAAACATAGCTTGTACAACTAGTTGTGAAAATTACCTATTGGTATGCAATTCGCACAATTATTCAACATGTGCATGTGATGTAACCAAACAATTTATGGGATGAAAAAATCTTGAAAGCAAGATTTGTCACACATAAAAGAACCGTGATAGTTCCCTTTAATCTAGGAAATCCAATGATCACCAAGTACATAGGACATGCCAAAAACAAATAATTTTAAGTGGTAGACAAATTGGAAAATGCATAGTTAAGATGGAATACATAATCCCTCCCATGTTCAATGACCTTGGCCCATGACCTAAATACCTTGTGGTCAAGCAATTCCAATATTTGCATATGTCCATTAAATTACAAAATAATAAATATTGAACTCCTTATAATTTTTGTAAATATATATATTTTTAATCATGACTCCATGCTGCATAATGAAATGTTCCAACTAACAAAAGGAGATGTGATTTCAAGGTGTTTAATTAGTGGCATGAAAAAATAAATCCGGGGCTTTAAATGTTATGAAATATACTTCACAACACAATCAAATAGTTAATAAATGGGAATTTGAATATTCATTCCAAGTCAAAAAAACAAACTAAAGGGAAATGTCCTTTTCCTCCACACTAGAAAATCACCAAGCTTTGCACAATTAACCTCATCAATATTGTCTCTTTACACAATGACAACTTTCATTGTCACTTGCAATCCACAAGATCAACAACAAAGAAATTTATTTAAAACATGTTCCAAGCTAGCCAAAATTTGAAAGGTAAAAATGCAAAGGTAAATAACTACAAAAGTAGCATTCAAATGTAGTATATATTATAATTGCACAACACAAATTACTCCATAGGTGGGCCATAATTTTGGACAAATGGGTTGTAAAAGTTTTTAGACAACTATTGACATAAAATGAATTGAGAGTGTACAACTAAGTTTACTATTCAACCATAAGCACAAACAACAATAACCACAATTATAAAGTCTAATAAAACTAGTAATAACAATTATGTTGTTTGTGTAGTAAAACCTTCTTGCCCTTATTGATCTACAAGGAATTGATGGACAAAATCATGTAACGAATAAAGAAAGGCAAGTTGGCCAACATTTTTTGCATCATTGAGGACTCCATCTCAACATATTACTTGTTATCACTGAGTAGTTCTATGACCATGGAGGTGAAAGAAGACCAATTCATTGTACTTTAAATGTACCAAACTATTTACAACAACCAATCTCCACAACAAACTTAATGATTAGTTATATCATTTTAAATACACCCAACCACCTAAAAAAACACAACAACAAAAACAATGAGGAAGTAGAATATATATAGTAGACATAACATGTAAAACAATACATAAGAAGACAATAAAAATCATAAACAACTCGAGATTTGATAAGTTTCACTAGAAGAAATCATTGTTTTTTCAACCGGTTTCTATGACTAGTTTTTAGTCATAGATCACATTTGCAACTATATTTCCTTTGGTTGCGTTAGACGTGTCACAAACAACAACCATTCTTGGATGGAAAAAATTCAACAAAATACATGTTCATCCATTGACCCACCATATATGTATTGTCACTTGCAACTAGTTTGCAACTAATTTGGTCAAACTCGTGCTTTTATAACATGTTGCCACATGTCCATAATTTAATAGATTATTTATATTATCTATTTATGAAATTCTGAAATAATCTAAGATGTCTAATTTATATGATGGTTTTAAATTGTGACACGTGGCATAATTAAAATGTGCCACATGAAATATTAATTTTTTTTTTCAAAATCAATTTAAGTAGGTAGGTATGTTAGTAGGTCCAACTAAATAGGTAGGTACTAGGTAGGACCTACCTACTTATTTATTTAGATTAAATGCCTACCTACCTACCTACCTATGCTAGATATATATTTAGGTAGGTAGATAGGTTCGTTAAGGAGGTAGGCTAACTAAACGATAAATATATAAGCATTTTTTGAAAATCTTGGGTTAAGCCTTTTAATTGGATGATCCCATGTGGTTCATGTTTGAATATGGAAATGCGAAGAAAAAGACATTCATTATATACTTTTCAAAATGATAATGGAAAACAAACTTCATGGGATAAATTTTTAAGTTAAAGTTTAGTTTTAAATGTTTTGTGATTAAAAAGTTTAATTGCAAACTACTTACAATTGAAAGGCAGATTCCATCTTTTTTATCCTCATTTTCATTTTTGTAAATTATGTTTTTTAACTAAGAAAGTGATTAAATAACTAGCTAATTAATTAACTAACAAACTACCTAGTTAAATATTTAACAAAAAATCAACTAATCACATATAACAATAATTCATTAATAATTTTTAGTTACATAATTATATAATTAACCAATTAATTAAAACTTATTAAATGAAAAATTAGTTCAATTTATTTCAAATACTAATTATAACATTATATTATCTAGTCAATAATTATTAAATATAAATTATAACTATTGATAGTAATTATATATTTTATAATATTTTAGTAATAATTTTAAAAAAGAAACTTATAATTAATAATTTGATATAATAATAACATTGTTGATGTAGCTAGTAACTACCTTGAACTAACTATTTTATTATAGTTATTCCAATTATTTTTTCATTTGGTATAGGGAATATTAAATAAAATATTACATAATTAAAAGTAATAATAACCTTTACATTGTAAACTAGGCTACTTAGTTTTTTTTTAAATTCACATTATTATTTAACTTATCATAACTATTTTTGAACTACTATAATAAACATTTAACAAATGTATATTATCACTAAAATCAATTATTGAAGTTATTGTAAAACAATTTTTTTATCGTGTCATATCAACACTTAATATAAAACTTTGAGTTCTTCTAATAATTATTAATAAATTAATTAAATATACATAATAAATAAAATAAATTATAAACATTACATTAGGTGTTCTAATTACATTAAAATAATTATAAAATCTGAAAATCAGATTCAAAATTAATAACCAAGATTAATTACATTCAATTATAAATCACGAAATGACTATAATTAATGTATAAAGTAATTAATTATAGTTAGTTTACAATAAATAGACATTAATTACCGGAATTAATTTTTATTATTTAAAAATATTATTTGTTATTGTAAGAATTTACTTAATAACAATAATTACCTATTTAAAATATTTAATTATAAATAGTCGGTACAAGAATTTCGTATATTAAATTTTATGTAAATAAAATAGTTGTATCAATTTTTTTAATTTTGTTTAAATTATCAAAATTTGAAGTTATAAGTTGCAAATCTTAATTATGAATACCAAGTTAAACTATAAATTATATTATTAGTATTTAATTATTGTAATAAATTTATTAAATTACTAAAAATATTAAATATTAGTGTAAAATTTTATGTTTTGATAAAAAATGAAATATTTTATATTGGATATAAATAAACTACATTTCTAATTCATTTACTATAATTTCAATAATTATGTCAATTATTTTAGTTACAATAAGTTCTTGTGAATAGTTTATATATATAATGAAATTTTTTAATTTATTTTAATATAATATTATAATTATGATAATTAAATTACTTATGTTATTTCCATCAAAATTATTGTAAACTTTTCAAATAAATTTACAGACCAAAGAGTTATAAGTCAATAATTTATGAAGAATTAAGTCTAATTATAAATTATACCACTTCTATAATTAATGTATTAATACAGTAATGACATTGATTTTAGATTAATTAACTTTGATTAGTGAAAATTTCTAATAATTACTGTAAAAAATATGTTAAATAATATTTTATTTTAAATAAATGATTAAAAATAGGAAATAAATAAATCAAATTCAATTTAAATATTATAACTATATTAATTTTATGAATTTTTTTCTTGATAATTAAATTATTATGTGTATCAACTATAATTATAATGATTTTATAATAGTGTTATATTAATTATAATCATTAAGTTTATATAATTACTGGAACTTTTTTTAATGAGTGGTAAATAATAATATTTTATGTAAAAAGTACAACCATTATACATAACTTGTCATATACACATGTACATCTTAGTATTTACCTCTGTATTAATGAATAAAATATGTATAACACACCATTATAAACCCATACACCTTGGAATATGCAAAATACACTTTGAATACACATAAGATTACAACTCCTTTGACCACATTTACATCTAATGGGACATAAATGGGTCTTCTTTTATGAAAAACATGTTAAAAGTTGTTCAAAGGGAAGAATGAAAAAAAACATTAGTTGTAAGTTAATTGCATTGTAGTTGCAAGCACAACCAAATGCAAAAAATAGTTGTATAAATAACCAATGATAGTCACAAATGACAAATAGTGGCAAGTAATCACAAATTGATTGGTGACAAAAACCCAATTTTCTTGAAGGGTTTGTAATTGAAGACACAATGCATTGTTCTTTGACATCCATTGCCCTTGAGTATCTTATGGGCAACATGTTGTTAGTTTGAAATAACTTGATGATAACCCCTTTGATCATGTAATGAACTTCCATCCTTTTTCCTATTTGATGGTTTCATTGTTTTATTTTTGAAAAATTTCCACTACCACCTTCACATCCTCTTAGGAAAAATGTCTTTTCCATTGCTAAAGCTCAAGCCCATAGTGGGACACTCAAAAAGTTGAAGAAAATCTTCCACATTACAACAAATTGAACAAAGAAAATAAAGTCCCTAAAATAATTATCTTTCACTTGCCTTATGGAATTCACAAACTACCATGACTCACATACCACATTAATGTTCATTTGCAAACCACCATCCTATTGAAAGTTAAAACCCATAGCCATGACAAATTAAGAGATTAAAGGCAATAGAAGAAAAAGAAAGTTGCATGAATGTTTCAATGAATTTTGAATTTTGGCGAAAGGGCACAACTGTGACAAAAGATATGAAAAGGCAATAATAAAAAAAATATCACCTAAGTGTCCTAATGAATCTTAGATTTCATTATAACCACTATATAATAGATTAATGGGCAATGGGAAAAGAAAATTGAATGTTCCAATGAATCTTGGAGCCTATTTAAAAACACATTAAGTGACAACAAATGGTGTTTTTCCCCATGTCACACATGTATTATTATTAAACATTGTATATATGTTCAACATAAAAACAACTTTATCAAAATAATAGGAAGGTTATTACACAGTGTAATAAACTTCAATTTTTTTTAAAATGACACTAGATTTCGTTAAAAGAGTAAATTTGACTTCTTTGAAGGTTAGTTTATTAATATTATAACACACAAATCTTTAAAATGAGAATGACATAAATATAATGGTATTTAAATGTTTTAAATTTTTATTTAGGTATGACATTGGGCATTAATATAATTGAAGAAATGGGTCAAAGGTTTAAAGGGAATGATGATTGGAAATGTGTCATTAAGAAGAATTTAGAATGTTCAAATGCTCAAAGTGAATTAACAAAAGGTGAAAACATGAAATAAGAAGTCACACATGATATGGATAGTGCTTAGAAATTGTCTTCTATATCTTTGACAATTCACATGGGAACATTATATATTTAAAAATAGTTTAATGACTAAAATAAATTCAAAGTTACTTTCAAAGTTGCAATCACAATTTTTTCATGCAAATTCGTTATGTTTCAAGAGCCCTTTTATATTCTTAAAACACTAAAGAAAAGGATGTGGTTTTTCCTTTTCAAAAGTTTTTTTCCCTTATCAAATGTGCACTAAATGTTTTCAATTTTTTTGTGAGCTCTACTAGTGTACCTCACAAGAAGGGCTCCTTGTGTTCAAATCATTCAAAAGTATTTTATGTTGCGTGCACCTTTATGGATTTTGATACTTGAACATCCTTAATCATTATTATAGTTTTGAATATGTGATCTCAAAGTAAAGTTGTATATTTGATTATAATATAAGTCTTGATGCAAAAAAAATTAAACGTATATCATGTTATGGGTCATATTTGCCCTCAAAATCAATATCCAAATTGATTTTTTTGGTGAAAAATGCATTGTAAACCAATAAAAAAAGCCATGGGAAACCTAGTCCTTGGAAAGACTTGGTTCTACCAAGTTGTTTCATGTTTTCATCCAATAGGCATCTTTTGAATGTGAGCATAGAGTTGGTTGTAGTTAGTTGTGAGGGGTCATAATACATATGGATCACTTATCAAACAACCTAGATGTTTCAATTTCAAATATTCATAATTTATTCATATGGGCTCCAAAAAATATGAAACAACTTGAGGAAGGTGAAAATTTCAATTTTCTACAAAGCTTTATTTTATTTTATTTTTGTCAAAATACCTTTTTATTCATGCTAAGAAATAACTCAAACCTTAAAAATTGTGATCATAAGGCATCCTACTTAATATTATTGTTGTTTGTAACTTGTTAAATGCCCTATAAATGGCCATCCTATGACAAAAAAACATCAAAATGACCTTGATTCAAATACCTCATTCCAATATTCCAATTTGGCTATATATAAAAAATGGTTGATGAATCCAACATGAATTGTCAATGAAGGTTGCAATAACTGTTGGAATTATTAAAAAGTTCAACATTCATGGCACATTTCAATTTATGAATCCATAAATAAAACTATTTGCATTCTAGGACGTTTATTGAAAACATGGATATAATAACCGAATGTTGAAGCCACAAAATACTCATAAAGTATATCTGTGATATCTTGTGGTTACCATTTAATTGTTGATAAACCAACTTGGGACAACCTATGAAGCCCTACTGAAATCAATGATCAAATTCATCATGAGATCAATGAAGTTGCATTGCCAAGCTTGGGTGAACATTTCTAATTATAGCTTGTTCATAAAAGACATTGAAATTATCCTAAGGAAAAATGTCTATAAATAATAAAAGGTTATAGTTGGGTTTTAAATGCAAGTAGGTTATCCTTTAGTTTTCTTAATTGTAGTTCATAATCCTTATAATTTGACAATTCCAATCTCAAAGAAAATAACACAAATGACCATAGTAGTAAGCTTGCTCTAATCAATAGACTTGGTGAATTGCATTGGAAGGAAGGGAAATGCTTATTCTCTTTCACCTTAGTGTCTTTGATGTTATTTCTCCAAAGAATCCCAAAATATATATCATCAAATATGACATTATGCTACACAATATAAGACACCATATGAACCCAAACCAAAATGACAATAGATTCAACTTTCATCATTGCTTGATATGTAAAGTGGTTAAGATGTTGCAAACATAAAAAAATGTTTTGACATGGGTAAATCCTTGAGACATGTGAATGCTTTGGGATTTAGGAATTTTATCATTCATGATGGATGATCACCAATTTAGGGATTATGTATCATTATTCTGGGCTTACACCCAAGTCCTTTATATATTTAATAGTAATAAGAGGTTAACATGTGAAACTACATTTGGTATAACTTGTTCCCTTTTTGTTATATATCTAAAACCCATTGTCATGATTATATTAGAAACTCATTGCTTCCTAATGTGTTGTCTACCATATGACTTGTTATATAAATAAATAAATGTTTTTGACTATTACAATTAATAATAACATGACTAATCAAGGTGGGTGCAATGGTAGATGCATGAAACCATGTTAATATATATTTTTCTACCCCTTCATTAAAATCTCCAATTATTTTTAGTAAAGTATCAGCCCTGTGAAACTTGAAAGGTTTTTTTTTTTTTAGTGAATGTGTCATTGCCAACTACCTTTTGTGTTTTTATTTATCTTATTTCTCTTTTCATACAAGTTTTTCCCCTAGTTTTTTCTACAATGACACAAAATAAATTATTTCTATATCTAGTACTTCTTTGAGTTCAACCCCCAAGGAGTTAATGGTTTTTTTCTTACCAATTGAGGCTAGGCCCTCGCCATCCCCATGAAGATGATTTGTGAGGTTCATGACAATGCCTCTTGCTTTGGGGGGCATTAACCTAACCAACATTCAGATCCAACTTTACTTATATAATCCAACTATGAACATCAATTCGACCCACTTGGCCAATTGTAGCAACGATTTTAAAATATTAGGTGAACCTCTCCAAAAGGTAATCTTAATGTGGCTATTCAAACCCCCATTCACAATATGTTTTGGCTATAGAGCTTGCAACTTTCACTAATTGGTCACCTCCACTAGGTGTTCATTGACAGAACAGAGGTCCTAAAGGTGGCCTCCTCTAACACTTGAAATGGAAAAAATCTAGCCAATGCTTCTTATTTTACAGACATACAAAATAAATCATTTGAGTTGCTGCCATATATGTATTCAACTTGAGAGTGGTTGATCTGGAAGTGAGCTGCATCCATTTTGCAAAAGGAAGGAATTCCAATTGCCAAATGACATTGAACACACAGTCCATTGAGTTTGTGAACCTCAAGGTAGGTAAGGTTTCATGTTGGAATTTCCCTCCCATATTGATGTCATTATGTGCTACAAAGTAAGAATTACAGGATCGGTTTGGAGCAGTGTTTTAAATTCTAGGACTTGCATAATTTTGCATACTGCATGCATCATCATCAATTTTATGTGTAAGGGGTTTCTCCAGGAGGATGTGGGAATTGGTGATGAGTTTCAGGGTTTAGGGTTTTAGGGGCCTGGTGGATTTTGAGCCTAAGGCAAATTGCTCAAGGAAGTTAAAATGTTGCTGTATTTTTACTCAAGTTGTTTGTGGAACCTATCATTCATATGCCAGGCCAGTTTGTAGAACCTTCATTATGTGTATCCATCTGCTGGAATCTGAACCCTTACACTGCATTTTGCACTTCAGGTA
>Ga0209208_10007919_pt1 | contig 14279 bp, 13 predicted proteins | sample S1TSphfallax_3_FD_187694 | JGI IMG/M metagenome (GOLD analysis project Ga0209208, IMG submission 187694) | Host-associated microbial communities from peat moss isolated from Minnesota, USA - S1T2_Fd - Sphagnum fallax MG (SPAdes) (version 2) | ecosystem: Host-associated > Plants > Peat moss >...
AATCTTAAAGGCAAAACACAAAACAAAATAAGAAAATTTATGTGGCTACTTTTTGGTTCACCTACCCTTCTAGTATTATATTTTTCTACATGTCTACTTACCTACCTATAGTTATGTACCAACCTTCTTATATATATATATATATGTTTCCAAAATTCAATTAATATTTCACATTTTTAAAAAAAATTGTGCCACATGTCATAATTTAAGATCATATAAAATGAATAATCATAATGGATGATGGATATCAATATTTCAAAAAAAAAATCCATAATGCCACGTGTTAATTTTTGATGAATGGCTAAAAAATGACATCAACATGAGATTATGGTTATAGTCATAGGGGAATTGTGTAGTAGTTGGAAATGAGTTGTTGTGACAAAGTTGCATTGATTTGCATCATATATACAATGAGTTGCAACTTTTGCAACTTGTGTGATAACATTCAGAACCTAAAAGTATAGAGATACAATGAGTTATAAGTGGTCATTGCAACTCAAAAAGTAAGTTGCAAGGCCAATTGCAAAACACCCATTTTTTCCCCTTCATAGTGGGTCCATTTGACCATTAAAATAGTTCAAATTGTTTGAAACAAAGGTACCTTATAATAAATTTACTTTTTATTATCAAAATTATGTTGAACCAAGAAACTAAAGTTAAAATAATTACTTGACATTTTTGTGCCAAATTCACCAAGGTATGAGAATATCAATGAATTGTTGAATGCATTCATTCTTTTACAATCCTCCAAAGTTCCATCAATCTCACAATTATGATAAAATTAAACAAGTAAATAATGATTATCGCTAACACCATTCTCATCAACAAAGGTCATGAATCATGATTTATCTTTAAACCAATGTTGGTTCTTAGTTTTTTTAATACTCATTTAGGCAAGTTTTTTATTTCAAATTTTTAATTTGCCACATAAGGTATCAAATACCCTAATCTTGAAAAAAAATGGATTCACATGTTATCAATTTGGGTTTCTAAACATTAACTATTCCCCCTCTCCCTTACCAAAAGTTTCAAATTTGTTTTTAGCCATACCCACTTATTATGCATAAGGGTTCATTTTCAAAATTAGTAGTTAAAATCATGTAATACCAACCCACTATGCAAAAGGGTTAACTTTAAAAAAAAAATGTAACCTATGAACTACTTAACATGATGTCAAGGTAGGTTTTAGAGTTTAAGGAATATGATGTGCCATGCCTTAAAAATTTCTATTGGTGAGAAAAACAATTTAAGGTTTAAAAATACTCTATTTGTTTGAAATGCAAATTTTCACATTCAAATATAGTTAGGATGTATATATTTTTGAAAGTGATACCAAATCAACAAGATTTTGACAAATATTGACACAATACCAAGGAGGAAAGACATTTAGCCAAATTTCATTCAAGAGAAGCTAATTTTGAATACCTTGCCCCAAAGATGGTTGGTTAGTCTTGTCAAAAACCAATATGCAACCAACATTGGTTGAAACAACCTCTCGATAATTGAAAATATCTAGTGATTTTATTTTAAAAATATTATTATTGTGACATCAAAATTTAATCAACCATAATGAAATTCAATTAAGAAAAATTTCAAAAAGAATAAAAAATTGCAATGAAATAATTTTGATATATTAAATTTGATATTATTGCTTTTTTATGCTTTGCATTCAATCATGGTTTTGTTTTAGCATTAAATGGTGATTATTGTAAGTGGGTTGTAGATTTTTTTCAAAGTTTTGCTTTTAATTGTTGACCTCCATGAATGGAGTGTCTAAATATGGTGACTTTCAACAATTTTCCCTCAAAATATGGCAAATTTTGCAAAAGAATCCCAAAATATCCATTGTAGGATTCTTAATTTTTTTTTTGGGTTGCCAAGTGGCAATTTTTTTCCCAAAAAACCCACTAAACTCAATGATTTTGTTCAATTCTTTAGTTTGCAAGTGTTGATGTCTTCTTGTTTTTTTCAAAACCTTCTCACCAAAAAATCACTATATGCATTTTTCTTCTTACAATTTCAACAAAGTAGGATTAGAATGAACAAGGTATTCAAACTTTCTTTCTATTTACAAACCAACTTCGTCCAAAAGAACAAAAAGGTGTTTCCTCAAAATATTTTAATAGTTTTTCAATCTTTTTCCACTTGATCAATGACTTCTTGACTCCATCCATTTGTAGACATGGATGACAACCATATTCACAATTCCAAGGTTCAAAAGACTCTTCATTGTATCAACACTTGAAAAGTTTGTCCATATTTCTTTCATATGTGTTAACTAACCAATGCCACCACCCACATGTTAAGTGTTAGTGAGTTTTATTCTTGGCCCTTCAATCTTCAATTTGACCATTTATTGGAAGGATAGTCGTTTTTCCAAGTGGTTTGTCTTACAAGGTTGGTTTTTTGGCCTTTCTTTTGAAGAGCATTTCATATGGGACCTATTTTGCTAGTGAAATGTATCACAACCCTTAAAAAAAGAAAAACACATTAGTTGGCAACCCTTCATCACAAATGTGCAACCTATCTTTCAAAATAAATATAAGGGTTTAGACTTCACAAGAATTCAAGTTGAATGTCCCATCTTTGTTTCAAAGAAATAAAGGGCAATAAAGCAGACAAGCTTTCACCATGAATGCCCCGCTTATCTTTCAAAGAAATACACAACTTGCTACTACATAGATCATGAGTAATAGGAGGGGAATAGTTCTTAGTTCTACTCCTATATTCCTTAAGCGTGACACAGAGCTTACACTTACACCTATTATGTATAGTAGGCATAATTTCAGTCTCACTTGTAAAGCACTAGCAGAAAATTCTATTGTATTTGAAGGGCGTATGATATCAAGTGAAATTTCTCCTTCAAATTGCCTCCATCTTTTCAAAATCCATTCAAAATTGGCTCTAGTTGGTTCATAGCCTTTTGGTTGTGTGTGTGATTTTTTTTCTGTTGACCTTAGGGTTGTGTTTTTTTTTTTCCCCCCTTTTTGCAATGAAATTATTTTTTGTTGTGCCAAAAAAAATTAAAAATAAATAAAAAAATAGTGAAAGAAGCATTCATGGAACAGAGACGCATTTTGTTGATGTGCTTAAATATACTTTTTTTGAGTTCTTTTACGACCAACACCCATCCGCCCACTCCAGAAAAAAAAAAAAAAAAAAAAAAAAAGATCACCAAAAGGGTAAAAAACCAAAGCAAAAGAAAAAAGAAGCAAAGTGGAAAACAGTGATCATAGAGGTAAAGCAGCCCGTCCGGGTGGTTCAAAGTTGAAAGGCTACTAAGGTGGTCAATGAGGGAGGGGGGTTGGGTGGTGAAACAAAGAGCAAATGAGGGGATGAGGGTCAAAGAGGGCATTAGTCAAGATGAAGGATGATCCTAGCTTGCTGGTCTGGTCTTGTATTTTACTTCAACAAAGTGCACAAGAAAGAAAGAAAGAAAGAGGGCGTTGTTAGTTAGTCAGCAGCATCGATGCTCTTTTTGTCAATTTTGTGATGCAGCCAAAGTGGGAGGTCATGGGAAGAAGAAGAAGAAGACTTAGCCAAATTTGAAAACAAAAAAAAAATCTAAAGATCCCCTTTCCTATATTTTTGGCTACATACAAGAATCATGAAATCTGGAATTTTTTTTAATTGTAAAAAAATGATTAATTTTGGCTATTGAAAATCTCCAAAATCACTCAATTAAATTAGCAGTTTTAATTTATAATTTCCCTTTTTGGCTATATATATAGCCACCTACCCAACGCAAAAAAAAAGAAAAAAAGAAAAAGAGAAAAAAGGCATAAATGTCAGGTCAGCATGCCGGATTTGATTCATTCATTCTGGTCTGTTATTTTACTGAGAAAGTGAACTAATTAATTAATTAATTACTTAAATGAAAATCTTTTAAGTGTTTGTGGGTGTTGGTCGTTTGGTCACGGTCTACGGGCGAAGGGGAGTCAATGATTGATGAGAAAAGGATGACCGGCGACCAACCAAGGCCGACTTCCGTCCCGTCCCTACCCACGCCCTTTTTCCCCTTCTTTCCTTTCTTTCTTGTTCTGGTCACCGTCTCCTTTTGCTTGCCTTTGCTCCAATCAACGATAATAATCATCATAATTTGCTCCCCCACCCACGCATGCTACCTTCATGTTCGCCATTCTCTCCATCACTTATAACATTTCTCTCCCACCCATTCCCCCTGTTGCATTCTTCTCCTCCAACTCTCTCTCGCTCTCTCTCTCTTTGCAGCATTTTTTTCCCGTTCTGGGGACTCACTGACCTGACCTGACTGTGTTTCTTTTGTTTTTGACCAGCTTGTGTGGTGGGTTTTTGTTTTTTGGAGAGTGGAAAATAAATACTCGCCAGTTTGAGATTCCAACCTCGCAAATATCTCTCAGGCTCGCTGAAATCGCTGAAATCGTTTTTTGGTTTGTTTTGGCTTTGTTGAGTACAGATCGGGTTCCTTGTTGGGTTTCTGAATTGGTTTCCTGAGGTTTTAGGGGTCGGATTCAGACGGATCTTGTGACAGAGACGACGGTGTGGAGGGCGTTGTACACCAAACGATTTGCGTTGGATGCGGACATTTGGTAGATCCGATCCGTCGTGTGAAGTGGCTTTGGAGCACGAGGATTCAACGCAAGTCACAGGAGGAGGACAAGGGAACAAGAGGAGAGGAGTAGCGCAGTGTAGAAGACAGTGGAGAGATTTGGTTGACGTTTCGTGTGATATAGTGTGGTAGGGGACAGAGATCTGAGGTCATCGACGAGGCCGGACACAATGTCGACGGGGCAACTGTTCTCGCGCACAACACAGGCCTTGTTCTACAATTACAAGCAGAGCCCTGTGCAACGGATGCTGGATTTCGACTTTCTTTGTGGTAAGTCACCCTATTGTATACTGCAGCTCTCTGTCTGTGTTGTGTTGTGTTGGTATACAGAAGTATACATTTGCTCAAACCTTACCTTCAACCTCCCAAGACATTCATTCTCAGATGTTTTCCTTGAGAGACTGATGTGTCATAACAGCATTGTCTGTCTGTACACCAATTCTCCTGTTCAGATCTGTTCGCAAATCTCCTGTTTTTTTGTTCATTTTGTGCCATAACACTTTCTGTTGTGGAACATCACGGGGTTAGACTGTCTATGTTTTTTCAGTGGAAGAAGGGAAATCCAACAGAGACATATTTTACTGCTTTCAGCTTTGTTTGCTGTGATTCTCCCAGGAGTTCTACAGTGAGGGTGGGGAGGGCATGGCATGGGCATGGCAGAAATGACATGGTCCCATAATAATAGAGTATGAGAATTCTTGCATTCTGGTTGCAGGAAGGGAGATACCTTCTGTTGCAGGAGTAATTAATCCAGGCTCTGAGGGCTTTCAGAAGCTGTTTTTTGGACAAGAGGAGATTGCAGTGCCAGTCCATGGCAGGTCTCTATGCATATCCTTTCAAAACCCATTTTTCTCTTTATTAGAAACTGTGAATGAGACTTTGTCCTGTTGTTTCAGTTGAAGATTCAGTGAGATCAAGCAATGCAACTGTTGAGGGACTGATTTATCCAGGAAATGGCAGTCAGGTCTTTGAGAGTTATGCCTACCTTGATGTCATTTTTTGTTGATCTGGAGAAACATGGATAAAAATTGAGCAGAAGATCTAACACTTCTTGTGTATGTGTGGTTGGCAGTATTGCTTCTGCTTGCAAGCATCACCCAACAGCAGATGTCTTCATCAACTTTGCTTCTTTCCGCAGGTGTGCATTATCTGTACAAATGTGCTAGTGAATGTCTGGGCTCTTAGGTCTGTGACTTTTGAACCTGATATGTCAGCATATTAAGTATCTGCACAAATCTGTAGTCCCTCAAGAAACAAAATCTTGCAGTACTAAGTCATAAAAAAAAAATGCCTGTGGTTTGTGACAAACCAATGATTACTTGATTGATAAAAAAAATCCAGTTCCTTGTATTGATCTAGCAAGCATGCTCAATTGAGCTGAGGACTTGTCTGTGTAATTCAAACTATGCTGTTGGAGAGTGGAGTGGAGTAGCTTCTGCACAGCATAGGTTGACTAAGCTATTCACAACTGGTGGTGATTACAGTGCTTTTGCTTCAACAATGGATGCTCTGAAGCAGCCAACAATACGGGTGGTTGCTGTTATTGCTGAAGGAGTCCCTGAAGCAGATGCCAAGAAATTGATTGCTTATGCTCGTGCCAACAATAAGGTTGATCACCAACCTTTCTTCACCAACGTGTTTAGGACAATGAAATCCTTAGCTGTAGTCAAATGCTTGCATTCTCTCTGTCTAGCAAAGAGCTCTCTCATCCTGTCCACTTGGTGCACACTAAAAGCATTACAGCAAATAGCAAACCCTTGACATCATGGAGGAATGCTGCATATGCCTATCTCAGTTAATCCTTGTAGTGATAATAGCAACCTGAAATTGAACACTTGTGGGGGAAGAAGTTGCTTAGTTGACAAATGCCTTGTGGAACAGGTTGTACTTGGCCCAGCTACAGTGGGAGGCATCCAAGCTGGTGCATTCAAGATAGGAGACACAGCTGGTACATTGGATAACATCATCCATTGCAAGTTATACCGACCGGGATCTGTTGGCTTTGTGTCCAAATCTGTAAGTTTTCCACTGTGTAGGGTGTAATATCAAGCTGCAGAACTTTTGAAGGTTTTTGGCCTTGACTGATGTTGTCTATGCCTATCATACCCTTGAAAGTTATCATATTACAGGAGTTGCATTTTCATCTCAACAGAAGCCTCAGAATTCATCTTGACAGTGATGCAATATTGAATTGGCTGAAAATAGTGTTACCTGTGTGGACAATGCCAAAGTGTTTGCTCAGGTGATGGCTCACAATCTGTTTGGCTTTGGCAGGGGGGTATGTCAAATGAGATGTATAATGTGCTTGCTCGTGTCACGGATGGACTGTATGAGGGTATTGCAATTGGTGGAGATGTTTACCCTGGGTCTACCCTCTCAGACCATGTCTTGCGCTTCAACAATATTCCTCAGGTAAGAGTTTTTGTGCACAAGCTCTGTTTGATAAATTTCAGAGTCATATAGAGAAAATCTTTGTCATACTTTTACTAAAGTGCACCCTGCACTGTTTCCAGACAGTGTATGTGTAAATTCATTTGATAAGAGAGGAGCTAATAATTTCTTCCTTGTTTATTTGTTAGCATAATGTTCATTGTTGACTTTGTGTACTTCAGTGCATTTCTTACAAGAATTCACAGTGTTGGTCATGGAACAGATAAAGATGATCGTGGTTTTGGGTGAGTTGGGGGGTCGTGATGAGTATTCGCTGGTTGAGGCACTGCAACAGAGGAGGGTACAGAAGCCAGTAGTGGCATGGGTCAGTGGTACTTGTGCACGCCTGTTTAAGTCTGAAGTTCAGTTTGGACATGCTGTACGTACCTTTCTCCCTTTTGCTCTCTTTCTTGCGGGTCAACTATTGGGAACCATGTTTGCTAGTATGTGCATTGGGTTGTTCAAATGTATGTGGCATTCTTGCTACTGGTACAAGCTGCTTAGGAATGAGAAGGCTATGCAGATTACTCTTCTTTTGTCTTTCTCAGCAACACAGCCATTTTTTGTGAGAATTCAATTTAAAGTGGTTATTGGAATTTGGGGCATGCCACAGGGTGCCAAGAGTGGTGGAGATATGGAGTCAGCACAGGCAAAGAACAAAGCTCTGGAAAATGCTGGTGCGATTGTCCCTACCTCCTTTGAAGGCTTGGAAGACATAATAAAGGCCACCTATGAGAAGCTGGTAATCCTGGGTTCTCATCTCTTCTTGTTTACTGCAAGAGCTATGTTCACAAGATTCACTGGGGTGTACATGTTAAGAGTTAGTTTACATAACAGAAGCTGTACTTTTGGATGGAAATTTCTTATCCATTTTTTCCTCCTTATGTTGGCAGGTAGAGAAGAAAGTCATAGTTCCTGTTAAGGACTATACTCCACCCCCAGTGCCAGAGGATCTCAACAGCGCTATCAAGAGTGGGAAAGTCCGGGCACCAACGCACATTGTTTCTACCATCTGTGATGATAGAGGTATGAAGAAATCATAGTCTTTGCCTTCCTGTATTTAAAGGACAGTGGTGATTTTGTCCTGTAAAGAGTTGTTTCCTTAGCATCTGAAGATATTTGTATTGTCTTGTAACAGTCTTCTCCGATTCAGGGAGTTGATCATGGTATTTTGAATTGGGGTACAGGAGAAGAGCCATCATATGCAGGCGTTGCTATGTCAACAATTATCGAAAAAGAGTATGGTGTTGGTGATGTTATCTCCCTGTTGTGGTTCAAGCGAAGTCTGCCCCACTACTGTACCAAATTTATTGAGGTGATTGCATGCTTCAATATGACTTCTCCCTGTTCATTCTCAAGAAATGATGGATATTTTGCTCACTAGTCAAGGCTTAAGTAGCAGGTCCGATACATGCATGTGAATGACTTTCACTGATTGTGGTGTTACCTTCAAGGTGTTGTGGAGATTTCTCTGCAATCTTATAGATATGTTGGTCAAAATTTTCTTACACTTCCCTGGTGGGATTGCAGATGTGTGTTATGATGTGTGCCGATCATGGTCCCTGTGTATCGGGGGCTCACAACACAATTGTAACAGCACGTGCTGGAAAAGATTTGGTCTCAAGTCTTGTTTCTGGTTAGTTTGATCTGTTCCTTCATTTTCAAGCTCAATGTAGGTGGGTTCTCTCATTGTCTAGATTACCATTTTGAGTTTGGGCATTGGAAACTCAACAGGAATTTATGATTACTGAATCAGGTCTGTTGACAATTGGTCCACGATTTGGTGGGGCCATTGATGATGCTGCCCGATACTTCAAAGATGCTTATGACAGAAGTCTGTCGCCCTATGACTTTGTTGAGAGCATGAAGAAGAAGGGCATTCGTGTGCCTGGTATTGGTCATAGGTATGGTCTTCAACCTGCCATGTTCAGATTATTTGGAATAACAATTTGTCCAGAATCTTGAATGTGTTCTTGAGTGTGGTAATTGGAAGAGAGTTTGGTTGAATTCCAAGATTTATTAGGTTGAAGTTTCAGTTACAGTTTATTGCTGCTTTGGAAACTTGAGAATGACTGATGGAATGAATAGGATCAAGAGCCGAGACAACCGCGACAAGAGAGTGGAGCTTCTGCAAAGGTATGCACGGACACATTTCCCAGCAGTGAAGTACATGGAGTATGCTGTGACTGTGGAGACATACACTCTTTCCAAAGCCAACAACCTGGTCATGAATGTGGATGGCTGTATCGGTTCTCTCTTCCTGGACTTGCTGTCCAGCTGTGCCATGTTCACCCAGCAAGAAATTGATGAAATCATTGACATTGGATACCTCAATGGCCTTTTTGTGCTGGCCAGGAGCATTGGTCTCATTGGGTATGACTTTTTCCCTGCAGGGCTTTGTGAGTCACATGGTGCAAATCAATTCAGTTTTGCAAATTTTTTATTCAAGTGCCAGTGTCTACTTGGCAGTGCTTAGTATCCTTTCCTGATCCCCTTTCTTGCATGCAGGCACACATTTGACCAGAAGCGCCTCAAACAACCTCTCTACCGCCATCCATGGGAGGATGTCCTATATGCAAAATATGCATAGATAGGCATGAAACAGAAACACAGGTTCCATAATTTACAGAGTATGAACATTCCCTTTACATGTATCAAAAGAATCTGGAGGAGAATATCGAATGAATACCAGTCTTGATCATCTTCGAGGCACTAGACTCATATGTATTCTTTTGTGGGTCAGCCTGCTCCTTTTACTTTTAATCAGCACTAAATTCCTTGCTTCATCAAAACAGGTATAAGCTATTTATTCAGGAGATATATTCTCATCCTTCAGTTCATTTTCTGATGACAAAGCCTCATCATCTTGCAGATTCTAGACATTTTGAACTTTCACGTAGATTATACACAGCTTTAGTTATCTTCCAAGCTTCAGAATTTATAACTAGCAAGCAAATGGATCCAGACCTGTTCTAAGCACATTGTGTAAACTGAGTTCTCTCTGAAGTCTCTGAGCTTTTCAACTATGAAATTGAGTTGCAATTTTGTTGAGAAAGGTAACATTGACCCAAAACTTGATGGGTTTTTGTGTTTTCAGTTTATGAAGCTGTTATTTGATGTGTGTGGTGTCTATTTGGTCCAATCACAACTATAATGAAGTAGAGAGTTGTAATGACTGAATGGGAGAATGCTGCACAGAAGACAATTTGATTTTGAGGGACTGTGGTGTGGTACTGCTGTTTTGCATCTTCATAAGTTCTTGGTAACCAGACCAGAGAATTTCTGGCTCTCTTCTTACAATGATTACATTTTGCAATACATGTAACAACAATGCAATGGTTTGAGTCTGTTGTGTAGCATTGTATGATGTCAGGAGTGCAATTTGTTGAGCCTTTCAGAAAGGTATATCTATTTTAGCAGATTAATAAACACAGTTAACTCTGTCCAATATACAATCGTTCCTTTGTATATATATATTGTATATACTACCTTGTAGCATGTAATATTCTCTATTTGTGGAGCAGTGAAACTTGGTGAGTCTTTGAGCATTGTACCCTTTGATTTACTTGCCATGATCATGGACCATGACCAGGATAATGTACTCTGATGAACTGAGAAACCCTAGCTGGATATTAGGTGTAATATCACTCCGCTTTTCTTGGAGGGATCAGTTCTGGGACAATCCCAAAATGTGGGGCTGTACTTGGCTACTGCCTTGTCCTAAGCCCTTCATTTTGGGAATGCCCCCACCCTTGAGCCTTACCCTACACTATGCAGCCACTTTCACTGAAACACTGGTATAAGTGCCAGGCAGTAGTCCAGGGATGATGTTACCAGTGTTGTCTGCTCATCAACTTTAGACATATCTTATGGATACCAATAGAGTGCACACACACACACACACACACACACACACATATAAAAGGAAGGATATGTATTGAAAAAAAATTCAATTTTTAATACACCAGCTGGTTACACATTCATTGTTTCAAAAGCTTTTTGTCAGTTATGATTTGGTCAGTTTTCAATTCTTAAAACATGATAGACATGCACAAAGGTTTATTGCATATCAAATTTACAACTTTGGTTGCTTAAGAAAAAATTCCAAGAGTACAACCCAACTCTGAGAACAAAACCAACATGAACAAAATACAAAAACAAAATAACTTGTGAGGGGAATTGAACCCCAATTCTATGAAGAACTATGCCTAATTGTAACACAAGTTCCTTACCCCAACCCTGCCCCACACAAAATCACTCAACGTCACATACAACACCAAACCATTAACTCTTATCATCATCTATGTGCAACTACTTGAAATATTCCACTTCTTCAATCAAATCATAGTTGTCATCCTCCAAAGATGCTTTTGCTTTCATGTATTCTTTAAAATCCATTTTCTTGTGGCAATTAACATGTGGATCATTTTTTCCACCAAGGCAGAGTGGGAAGGAAACACAACATGGGGGCATTGGCATAATACTAACCTTTGTAACCCAAAATTTTCATGAGTGGAAAGTGGCTTATAATCCTTGCATATAAAACATTAAATCTTCAAGAAATTTATGTTGTGTTGCATCATTTTTTGTAAAAATTTATGGCTCCAAGAAATTTTGTGATTGCACATCCATTTGGCACAAGCCCTTTCTTCCTTGACCGACTATTATGATCTACCTCAACAACAAAATCAACAAGGATCAACTTCTTTTAAACAACCAACCTAATGTGTGCAAAATTAACATGGGTCCTCATAGGAATGATTCCATTTTTTGTGTTGTATTTTATAAGACCTTTGTTTAAAGTGAAACTTTGGAACAAAACATCACCAACAACCTGATCCAACTTGCAAATAATACATTAGAACATCTAGAAGCTTTCAAGATCCACATGTAATCCATCATTAATGCCAAAAAAAACCCCAATAAATAGAATTATAATTATGTGATTTCCAAGATATAACTTGAACTTGTATAACTAGAAGTTGTGCAACCTCAAAATTAGAAACATTAAGAGCTTGTAAATGCACACTTTGAACATTTGACATGCCACCTTACATATGACTAGAAGTCCTTGAAGTCCTTATACTGTAAATATCTTCTAAAACCCCATCAATAGATTCAATAATGTAAACATTTGCTTCATCCATTGCAAAATACAATAACCTACATGTATGAACAACACACTTGATGTATTAGAAGATCAAAAATAAAAGAATAAGAACAAAAAATCTAAAAAAGAATGTCCAAAAAAAGAAAACAACGATGATGTAATTGTGCACCACACATGCACATGTGCAATAGAACACGAGGGGAAGAAAAAAAAATCACCACAATGATGCATAGTAAAAGGATACCAAAAGGACACCAAAAGAAGAGAGATCAAAACCAAGACCCACAATCATGATGATGCACAATAAAAAAGCACAACATGGAGATCTCTTAGTTACATTACAAAGGAACCTGATGAAAAGAACTAAACCCAACAACTGATTTCCAACACAAGAAAGTGATGATGATGCAATTACACACCCTGCATACACCTTGACAACATGGAAAACATTGTGCAACAAAACACTTCGGAAAGAAAAAAGCAAGGTCACCTTAGCGATGCATAACAAATCAATGATGAGAAGATACAATGTTGAATGGACTATCAAGCTTGTTGAGTCTGAAAGCAATTGTTGCACTACTATGCCATCTTAATTCCTTGAACCCTAACAGACAAGGGGTCTATATTTGGCCCCTTAAACCCTAAACCATAACTAACATATTTAAAGAGCTTATAACCCCTTCTAATGGATATGCATAATGCAATTGTCCATATCCAAGAAATTAAATGCCATCAAACAATGGATATAAATATTCATACCATACAACATCCGGATATCCATAGAGATTGGTTAGTAATCATGGTATAAATTGCTAAATATGCATAACGATGAATAGTAAAATTAAACCGAATTCAAGCTATGGATACATGCATATCCAGGTAATATCCGAATTCATATCCAGATTTAAAGGTATAACTGGACAACAATGGATGCTACCTATTGTCACCTATATTTTGAAGAGGCACCATTTCAAGGGACAAACTGTAGACATCCACCCACACCTTGGGCCTATTTGAATTTTGTAGGCTTTAGTACACTAGCTTTCCTCTCTAACATGGATCGCTTCTACTGTAGCATACAGCAATTATCTGTTAATCAGCTCCCTATCACATGTTAATGAGATTGAACTTTCTTTATACTACAGAAATTGTTTCTTTTTTGACTATGGAGGTTCTATTGCTGTCCTCCAAGCAAAAGTCAAGTTTGTGCAAAGAAACTGCAGTCCCAACCTTGGCTTCCATTATGGCTCCATTGCCTTTCTTTGCTGCAAGTAATCCTGCAGTACAGTATATTGAAGTGCATCAAGAAGCCACCAACTACCTCTCGACCTTCTACTGACTGTAGACTCAAACTCATGTTTGGGGCATGGGGTTTCTGGTCTAAGGCTCTAAGCATTCTCTGCAAAAACCCAGTTATTCAACCATAGCTCTCGGCCTTTCCTGTTGGATCCCCTTGCTAACCCTTGGATCAAAATTGCAGCTGCAATTTACTGTAGATGCAATCTTCCTGAATTTTCAGCCTGCAATCAATTTCTACAATTCCAATTCTAGTGTAGATTCTCCTCAAACCAGGCTTCTGTTGATTCCAACATGTAATGTAAAGTTAAATGGCTGTACTCATTTTCTGCTGCTTGGAGCTGAACATACATTTCCCACAAATACTATATCAAATTAAATCCCACAGGTGTGATGTATTTGCTACAAGTTGGTATGTCTAATAATGTGCTGTCTACTCACTCACAATAACCGATCTACAATTAATTCTCATTTCAAATGTCACACTAAAGGCCCATTGGCCTTTCTCAAGGATCTGCAATATGCTCAATCTGTAGTCATGTTTTGAGTCTATGTTTCTGTGGATAGTCACATTCTAATCGTGCTGCTCATGTTTGGGAACACCTACTCACTTAACCTTACTTAGGACATACCAAGAGGGTTACTCTCTGAGTGGTACTGCTTTCAATTCCATAGCACCGAGAGGTTACCAGCTGATAACGATCTTTCATTTTCCTATTTAGCTCATTCAATTCAACTCAATCACATCATGGCTTTCAGATGATTTCATGGAATTTTGATGGGTGTTCATGAGATCATTCCTCATATGATTCACAAATTTCTATTCTGATTATTTTATCCATTAAATTGTACTTT
>Ga0209208_10007920_pt1 | contig 14279 bp, 17 predicted proteins | sample S1TSphfallax_3_FD_187694 | JGI IMG/M metagenome (GOLD analysis project Ga0209208, IMG submission 187694) | Host-associated microbial communities from peat moss isolated from Minnesota, USA - S1T2_Fd - Sphagnum fallax MG (SPAdes) (version 2) | ecosystem: Host-associated > Plants > Peat moss >...
AAGGAGGAAGCTGTGAAGAACAAGAAGAAGAAGAAGATGTGCTTCTGTATGGACGAAGAAGAAAAGATAGACGAGGGAATTAACTGAAGCAGTTTGTGTCGGGAATGATATCAAGGAAGAGTATTGGATAAAAGGAACTTGAAGAAGAAGAAGAAGAAGAAGAAGAAGAAGATGAAGATGAAATTCTCGTTCCGGAAGAGTTCCAAGTCTCTTGGATCGGGTTCGGATTTGGACTCGAGGAGACGACAATCGGGTGGCGATGCGAGCTCTTCCGGCGGCCAAGGCATGAAGACGAGGTTGCAGCTGAAGTTGCTGGCGGGTTTGACATGGGAAGCGAATGCACCGAAGACGGTCACAACGGGAGGGAGAAAGGCAGAGAAAGGCTCTTCGACCAAAGCGGAGCAGCAGCAGCAACAGCAATTGACAACAACATCAAGTCTTGTGCCGCCTCCTCTGTGGCCGGACTTGGACACGCTGCAAGGATGTACCGATTTCCTGAAGTCCAGCGGCTTGAACACGCATGCGCTGGGACATGCAGCATCCATGGTAGACCATTTCAAAGGCTCGTATCAGATGGGGGATTCGTCGTTACCGGACGAGCTTCGATTGGAGGCATGGAAAGGTACGCTCCGTCGCATTGTGAAAACGCTTGTAGATCAGCTCCTTGCATGCAATCCCAGACTAGAAAGTTCTTGTTCTGCGGCGGGGGGTCGAAACAACGAAGAAGAGCATAATATGAAGCAACTATGGCGAGCCTGTGAGGCCTGGATTTTTGGAGCTGTGTATGACAAGATCATGGGAGCTTGCAAGCAAATGTTCGGCCAGAATGACAAACTGCTGGATCAAACTCTGCTGAAGCTTGACAAGGTGGATCCCTTGGTGCTGGGAGTGAGAGGTGAATTCAAGGAGTTTGTGCTAGGGGAAGCTCTGCACCAGTTTCGGACAATCAACAGACTGCGAACTCCACTGGAGAAAGCTGTGTGTCTGCGTAAAACTGTGAACTGCATAATGGAAGGGATTCAGAGTGTGATCACATCTTGTAAAGGAACACAAGCAGATACAGATGGATTGCTCCCTTGCACAGATGATTTGCTCTCCTTCATGTTGCTCCTCATGGCGAAAGCACGGGTCACAAACCTGCAAGCAAATGCCTGCTACATGGACAATTTCCTGTCTCTCTCGAATCAATATGGGGAAGAAGGTGAACTCCGTTACCATGTCACCAATTTCGTTGCTGCTTGCAGTTACTTGAACTCAGAGGAGTTTCAGAAGCAAGTCACAGAACTGGCTCCATCTCCGATTTCAAAGTCGAATTCTTCCCCATCCGGAGGAGGAGGAGCAGGAGGACGGGGAAGTGGGTCTTCTCCTGCAAATGAGGATCATCACAGCAGCAGCCGACATGGGTCTTTTTCTGTTGATTCCCCTCCTGTGCATGCTCGAAGCTCCAACTTGTTTGATGAGTTCCAGCAAGCGCATATGAGCAGCCCCATCAAGACAGCCTACAGCAGAAGCAACACCCATGAAGCAGATGTTCATACTATGAGTCCTGGTGACATCCTGTCAATGAATTTGTTTGGAAGTCCTTTGATGTCCACAAGTCCAGCTTCCGAGTTTCGAGCTGTGCAGGGCAGCAGTAGCTGCATGCTAGAACTTCCTGTGAGAAGAAGTATTTCTGATAAGACTTTGAACTCTGGTACAAATGCTCCAGGACTTTCTGGAGGCTCTCCTGAGTTCATTCTGGCTCCCACATACCAGTAGTCTTGGAAATATCACACAGAGATGTAGCTGATTTGATGCCAGTTTTTACTTACTTTGTAGGCTCCTCCTGTTGATCACTTTGGGGAGCACTATAGTTCCTGATCCTTACTTTGGCTTTGGAAATTCCTTTTGTTTCTGAAGAAGGCAAATGTGCCAAACCTTCCATTTTAGAAATTCAGAAACAAAGCAGCACTTGGTGCTAGGTTTAACACACTTGATTGCATATTCTACTCATCAGATTGCTTCAGTGCAAGACATGGTGTGCCAACAATGTCCAGTATTAGACATTGATCCACACCCTCAAACTGACCATACTTTGATGAAACAATATGGGATACTTGTCTCTTTGAATTGGTTTTGAAGTTTCTCTATGTTCAATGGAAGAAAAATGCTGCAGGGAAAGTGCATATCTGTGTTTTGCTTGAGAGGTTGATGCTCTCCATATGTGGTTGTTGTTGAGAATTCAGTCCCTAAACCCTCAGATAGATGTGGATGCAGATGAGGTCACCTTTGTTTACCCCTCCCACTGACTACTGTGAATGGAGTGGCCAGTTGACTTAGAAGCAGTGGACATAGCTGACAGATCATGTACATTTATGGATCTTGTGCATTGTCATTCCCTGAATTGTTAGGACAAAAGCAGGAAAAGAGCTTTGTTGGAGGAGTGAGTTTTGTTGTGGCTGATGGCAAGTGCTCTTTTCTGGGAATTTTTTGTGTGGCCATGACCAGAATGTGCAAGTAGGTAGGCAGCTGGAGACTTGTCACCTGAGAGCTCGTCTTCTCATACTGTTGCTTTGAGGTATGCCTCTCAATTTCTCAACCAGCCAATGTTAGTCATACCAGGGGGTGGTTTGCAATTATCTCAAAATCACCTTCCATTGATACAATAGTTATCAGAGCTTGATTTTAGACACTGAAAGGTGGTGTTGTGTGTTTTTTGTCAGTGCAAGATTTGTAGGGAGCTGGACCTATATTCAGGCATCTTTTGATAGGAAAGATTAGATTTCACATTGCTTGCATTGGATCTAGATAGAAAGAATCCTGCATGTCTTTCACTGTGTTCTGATCTATTGGAAATTATCACTATCATACTCAACTTGAATGAGTTCTTCTTTATTTGATGGCAAGTGTTATATATCCAATATTGTTGGGTAATGTTTTGATTATCATGACAGCCATGACCCAAGGCACATCTGGGTACTATTTTCATATGGTGAGTGGGAAGAATGTAAGCTGTGGAAGTGTGAGTGTTGACATGTGCCAAATTTTGCTTATTTCCATTTCATACAAGGCAGTTTTATATATTGTAGAAACACCTAAATCTTGAGTTGTATTGTGTGTTTTAACAGAAATGACACTAGACAACTGGATTTTGCACCCTTGGATTGATGCTGAATTTTGTCCAGTGTATGGTGGCTGCTGGCAAAGCTCTGCTAAAGCTATCCTCTCTGCTGGTGATCTGTTGTCCCATCACTGGTTGAACCTCCTGGAGTCATAGCCCTCTGCCTTCTTTTCTAAGGTTTTTCATCCACAGCCAAGTTCTTGGGTTTCACCTGCAATTCTTCTAAAGACTTTTGTTCCAGTGAAACTTTCAGTTGTTTTCCACTCATCAGAATATGTTCAGAAATGAAGGCCTCAGCTTTCAAAGCCCAACTATGAGTTTTGATACTCACTTCCTTTCCTTTCTTCTGCAGCAGAACACATCTCAAGCTGGTTTGTACCAGTGTGGTGCGGTGCTTTCTGTCTCAAAGAAGGAACCAGTGGGTAAAGGTCAGGTATAATAGACCCTTCACCTGGAACCATTGTTTTCAAAAAATCAATGAATGGATCAAAGAAGCTACCCTGGCCTGCCAGTTCTTTGCAATGTGGGTCGGTTCTCTCTTTTCAAGAAAGAACCAGCATGGAACGGTTGGGTATATGTACCCTTGACAGACAGTTATAAATATTTTTTCAAAATCTTGGAACAGGAGCTTCTTTTGATTCTGAAACTTATCAGAAAAACCAAACCCGAGGTTCGTTCCTTTTTGAAAAAAATTCCAAAAAAAATTGGAACCAGAGATTCTTTGATTTTTAGAATTAAAAAAACCGATGTGGAGGTTATTAACAAAATCAAGGAACCACACAACACAAGGCCTCCTCTTTTGGTTTTAACTGCAGTTCAAATCAGTTCAGGTTATGGATCAAAGAGGAGTCTTTCACAAACCCCTTTTTTTGCAAGGTGGTGGGGTTTAGGAGAATTCATGGATTCCTTAGAGATAGCAGGCAATCTGTGGTGCATGGGAAAGCAATGATGCAGACTTCTGGTAGGCCAAGTTCACTCTTTGAGATGCAAATGGAACAGTATTCCAATCAAAGTGTGTATGACCTAGCTTCAAGCAAGATCATTGATCCTGATAAAAGGATGGGTTTTGCTTAAAGCCTTTGAACTTTGAATTGAGGAAGCTTGATACCAGAAGTCCAAGAAATCAATAGTGTTTTTTACAAACACATTGCAAGTGTGCACTTATTTCTGGCAAAGACTGACTATGTGGAAGTACTGCACCATGTGCAGGCATCCCATTGAACACTACCTGCATACTCTATGTTCAGTGTTTGGCATCCGAGTACAAGAGACTACAGCCCACAAGACATCAGACATGCAGCTGCTGAAGCAGATTTGAACAAAACAATTCGGTGCTGGAAGACTGGCAAAACAAAATTAGGGCCTCCATGAAAGGTCAGGCATTGCATACCCCTTCACTGTTGTGGATGCCTACTCCTGCCCTCCCAGGTTTTGCGGGTCACAAAATCATAAAATTCCAGGAGACAGAGCTAGTGTGCATGTATATCTGGTTGGACACTGTGCAAGCATTCACAATGTGTGCCCACATTTTGTCTACATGTTCACAAGGTTTCCAGTCACAATAATCATCAGACTCACAAACTATTTTCAATCATCTGTTCATGAACTCTTCTCGTGCTCTTCAAAGTGTCAGTGAAGCAACAGATGCTTTTCAACAATTCCTGAAATGCAAATTCATTGCCCCACCCTTTGAAATTGTGAATCTGATGGTGAAAATTGCAGTTTATGCTTGAACTAGATGATTTATGCTTGAGCCAGAAATCAAGAACAGTCTGTTCATGGATGAGAGAAACGAAACATGAACTTGACATTGAAAACTAAAATGAGCCCAAAAGCTCAGCTACAGCAATGAACACCAACAAGATAAAGAAAAAAAGGAGGATGTCACCTTATGGCTTTGCCAGTCAACTTTGGTTGCTAACACTGGCTACCATTTTTGGATAAATCTCTGAACATGACAAGGTTCAGCTATCCTTTTGTGTAGTATGTACAGACTGTTGACTGGCAGCTACTGTCTTCACTTTCTCAAAATCAATAGCCTGAAACTTGAGCTTAGAATCAAGGTACCGTGTTCCATACGCACTGCCAAAACCCCATCCAAGTCCTAATCCGACACCACAACCTCCACCTTCCATAAACATAACCAATGATTCGAATCAGCCTTGGCAGCTCTGAAACTTTTAGAATATGACATACCTCATTTACCTCCTTGCATATCGCAGAAGAAGGATCAAAAGTTCAGAAGAAAGATCAAAGCTCAGACTGACATTGAAGGGAGTAGTGGGTTGAGAATGCAAAGGCGGATTTTGACATGGAGATAGTTTACCTGCACCAAGGCCCAAAGTTTGCAGTGGGGCTCCTGCAAACATTGCAGCAGTGCAATCTCTCAGCTCAATTAGCACACTAGATGTATAATGGAAAGTTCAATTCACCATTCAAATACAATTCCGTCTGATTTCACTTGTACATTTTGCAATGCAGTGATGAGACAAGAAGCAAAAAGTCCACTTGCCTCCAAAACCCCAACCAATTCCAAAGCCACAGCCTATTCCAAACCCTGTTGCCAACCAAGAGAAAAGCTTCAGCCAAAGTAAAAACAGACTTCTTTTCCTCCAGTCTTCTCCTTGTTTCTGACACATAGTAAAATCATCTATCTCTTAATTAAACACATACAGGCAGCTGCTACAATACACACCTACTGGAGGCAAAAAAAATTTGTCAATCTCTTTGAGAGATTTAAAAAACCTACTTAAAAAAGAAGAAGAAACCCACAACATGGTGATGGAAAAACACACACACACACACCCAAAATCTGAAACTTGGCAGTTTTGGAGAACAAGCACAGACTTTCACAAAATGTTCTCCTGTTAGATAATCCTACAAAAGCTTTCCATTTCTCTAGTCCAATTTTTCTTTCTGGGAGTGTCCTCTTGGCAACACAGTTTCCTCAGTTCCAAAGTCTGTTTAAACCCTAACCCTAAAAAAATTTCAAGCATGATATGTCCGACAAACAAAGCCATGTCACTCCCTTCCTTTCAACCACAAAGAAGAAGACCAACCTACCAGGATTTCGAGGTCTAGTTAAGAAGATGAAAACAACACGGAGAAGGGCGCGGACAGAGACAATTCCAAAGTCTTTGTTAACCCTAACCCTAAAAGATGACCGAGCTTGATATGTACAACAAACAGAGCAGCATTCCATGCCCTTCCTTTCAACCACGAAGAAGAAGACCAACCTATCAGGCTTTCGAGGTTTTAAGAAGACGAAAACTACAAAGAGATGGGCACACAGAGACAATTCCAAACTCTCTTTCACACGCCAACGCTAAAATACAGAAGATTCGTTCCCTTTCTCTTAACCACTGAAGAAGACCGACAAGGTTTTGGATATTTAAGAAGATGAAAACAACACAGAGATGGATGGGTGCACAGAGAGAGAGAGAGAGAGAGAGAGAGAGAGATACCGAATCCGACTCCGCGGCCATTGAAGAAGTCGATCCCCATGGCTGCAACGACAACAAGTCTCCCAACAAACACAAATAAAAGACTAGGTGTACACAAAGTGGTACTTGGCACACAATTTTTTTTTAATTTTTAATTTTTTTTTAAAATGATATAAATTTAGGTGAGGAAAGTTTTTGTGGGAAAATATTATTTTCAGTGTTTTTTTTTTTCTTAGAAATAAATTTTCTAGAGAGACACAAAGTTCAAACATGGAATTGGGTGAGTACAATAATGCTTGTTTCAAAGAACACAAAAGTTGGGTGAATTTTCCAGCCATTCATAAATAAAATACAAATTAGGTGAATTTTAATGCCAATTCAAGTTGGGTGAATGTAATGTGATTTCAAAAAACACAAAATTGGGTGATTGTCATTAATGACATTCATTTTCATCCATATGATATTGGTTCATTAGTGTCATTAATTAATTTTTATTTTACCCTTGTGATATCAATCACATCCATGTTATCAAAATTCATCCATGTAATTCATTGCATGCTTATGACTAAATTACATGAGTGGTGAAATTCATGCTTGAGAATAATCTTATTTTCATTCATTAGACTAGTTAATTAATGTAAACAACATTGTTATTTCATACCCTGAGAAACCTTTTAGACTTTACTATCATCCATTATAATAATAATGCCTTGGATGCATTTTATCAAAAATTTGTCAAATGATCTCAGTTCTATGTTCATTAATTGGGCTTCACAATAAAAGAAATGCTGATCAATTGGTCCATAAGGTTGGAATATTATTAATGCATTTTCATTCATTTGTTCCTGAACCTTACAATATCAAAACTTAATTCCGTAATCAAATAGATTTTTTCATGAAATTATTTCCAACTCCATTAATTTTAAAACTTGAGATTCAATTTCACCTAATAAAATCAGCTTTAAAAGTTTGTTTTCATATACCTATTACCTTTTACCCTCATAACTGGGAAGAAGAACTACTAGTAGCACTTGGATTAGAAAAGGAATGGACTTTACAATGACTTACAACAAATTACTAGAATGCTAAACAGTGCATTACTATCCCCATCTTGGAGAAATTTTCTTAAGGAGGCCAAGCATGATAACAAAACCCAAGACTAGCACAATAATAATAATAATTATTGTTAATAAACAAAGGATTTAATGGTGGTTCAAAAGGGGGTGTGATCAGGATCCGCACCTCTTGTTTTGAGGAATGAAAGTGTGTGCTTGTTCTTCTTCCCAACAAAAAAACCCACACACAGAGGAGAAACCTCTATTTCACCCATTTGGCATATAGAGCTTGGTAATCAACTTTGGATGCCATTTAGTGCAGCAAGTAACGTGGAAACACTAACACCAACAGGGCTTAGGCTTAGGGTTGTTCAAAACATAGAAAAGTTATTTCCCAAATCAGACCCAAGTTTGTAAAATGCCAGAAGAATCCCCACAAACTATAATCTGCCATTACAATTCATGGTGAAGGAGAATACTGAGCTTTGCCTCCATTTCGCTTGCTGAATTCCACTTGTGCATTGTTGCTTTGAGGGTGAAGGAAAAACACTCAGAATGGCCTTCACATTGCTTGCTGCTTTCCAATTGCCCTACCCATTGCTTGCTGAATTCCAATTGCCTCCACCTTGCTTGCTGAATTCCAATTTTCTCCACATTGCTTACTGATATTCTACTTGGGAATTCTTGCTTTAACAAGACACTTGCATTTTTCTTTAACTCATTTCAAGCAGACAAGAATTTGTAAAAAAAAAGACAAAATAAGCTTCTTCATCCCCGACCCACAACCCTATCTGCAAACTATGATTCAAATTGAAGGAGATCACTCAAAATTGCCTCCACATCACTTGCTGAACTCCACACATGCACAGTTGCTTTGACAACATTCTGGTTTTCTTGAAGTCGTTTCAGCAGCGGAAACCTGCCATCCACCTCAATTGACAAAAGCAAGAATGTTTGAAAAAGAAACAAACAGTAAGTGCTGCTTGAAATGTAGAAGTGTATACAATGACACAATTGAAATCCAACACCCGAAAAAAACACTGAACTAAAGAATTGCTGTGTGCCTTCTAGAGCAGCATCTCTCCCATGAAGAACGTGTGTTGAGGGTTGGGTTTCTGAAGAACCTCATAAGTTTGAATTCATTGAAGAAGGCTCTCACCCTTTTCTGGCAAGGACATGGTCCCCTTTCTGAAGTTGCAAAGAAGGGCAAAAGTCTCCACCACCATCTCCGATATAAATCACTTCCCTCCTTGTTGAACCACTTGTTGCCTTCCCTTGAATGCTATTCAGAATCAAGCCCTGTATTGAGAGAGAGAAAATCCACAACAGAGACCTTTCAGAACACATTCCAATCAAGGTTTAGGGTTTATGATAAACCCATGACACTGAGCACCAGGTAATTATGCCCTGTAAGTCTTCTTTGAGCTTTCTTCTGGATTCACTAACTACTTAGTTGTTGTTGTTGATTAGCAGAGATTTTAGAACTTGCAACAGAGAGAATTTGTGGTTTTAGAGCTTGCAACAGAGAAGAGAAGAGAAGAGAACATAAGAGTTTGGTTGTCAACAGTACCATTTTCATCATCATGCAGTCGCAAGGCTCTGGATCATGATGAGAGTTTGAAGAAACTTCATTGCAACATTATTGCAAAATCAAACATTCTGTAACCCTATGTTCTTCAATAATATGAGCTTCTTCAGCTTCAGCTTTCTTGCAATTGTAGTCATACCTTGCACATGTTAGGAGGACAGAGATTGCATCCATGTGGTGGTAGCTGCTCATCTGCAGCATGAAAAGGAAGGACATGCAATGCTCCATTTTCAGCTACAAAAGCCGGGTTTGTGTGTATGTTCTTGTCTGGGAAGTAGTGATGCAGATCATAGCTGTGTAAGATCTTGTTGATGAAATAGGAGTTGGCATCACTGACAATCTGAAGTTCACAACTGCCAAAAAAAATTCTTCAGAGATATGGATGATGGTGACCCTAAACCCTAAGCCCTAAACCTGAACAACAATTGCCAGAAAAAAAAATGCAACTTGAGGCAACAAACTGCAATGATGCGCAGCCAGCACAGAAGGCTGAAGCCAAACGGAAGTAGGCTTGATGAGCTTGGGAAGGAGAGAGCTCACCCAATTGCGGCTGCTGATTTGATGGCCGACACCATGGCCGGATGTATAGGAGCTTGCTGGAGGCATTGATCTATATCCTCCATGGATCGACCAGCATCATGAAGCTCCTTCATCATTCTGTCCTACAATAATGTTCACCCAATACATATGTGAAGCTGGAGAATCCATTTCCAAGAAGAAGAAGACGACAAAAACAACAACAACAACAACAACAAAACACACACACACAGGGAGGAGGCTAGAGGAGAGGCACAGAAAAAAAACAAACCATGAGCTGAGTCCAAGGGAGAGTGTGGTGCAGAGAGTTCATGAGAGCAGAAGCGCCCAGCTTCTCCACCACCCATGTATCACTGTTGCAGTCTAGCAAAGTCCAGTCGAAGTCCAGCACAATCATCGGACGCAGCAGCGGCAATGCCATCTCTCTCTCTCTCTCTCTCTCTCTCTAACAGGTGAAGAAGCTCCCTAAACCCTAAACACAAAAGAGTTTGATTACAACTGCAAAAGCTGGAAAAAGAAGGGGGAGAAATGAATTCCTCAGCAGCTACTGAAGAAGAAGAAGAAGAAGAAGAAGAAGATCCCCCCCCCAAGTTCTAGAGAATCTGAAACAGACAACAGACCCAAACCCCAAATTGCTGCATTTTGAGGATCACTATACAAACTACTACTACTACTACTACTACTACTACCACCACTACTACTTCTTCTGAGCTTTGTTGTTGCTTACTTCTTCTGAGCTTTGCTGTTGCTCATTTTTGAGAAGATGGGAAACAATAATTACAACTACTACTACTACTACTACTATTACAACTACGACTTCTGAGCCTTGCTTTGATCAAGAGATCTTTGTAAGAGGTTGCAGAAGATGGAAGGCAATTAATGCTTTGATTCTTTCTCAAACCATGGCAACAACCCATTGTTTTCTGCTTTCAAAGATTGATGGTAAGGTAACAAATCTATAGTATGCTAGCAAAAGAACATCATATATATATTATGAACAAAATTTTCAATACTTTCTTTTTTGCCAATTTGTATCCCTTAAAATTAATTTTTGAATTTAATTCAGCTGGAATTTTAGTTCAATTTTTTAAAAATTAAATTCAAATTTTTATTCAATGTTACTCGAGTTCAATTTATATATATATATATAATTATTTGGATTTAATTAAATATGAAATGAATTCGATTCAATTCGATTCAATTCAACTTGCATGCGATATCATTCAATATTATCATTCAAAATAGAACTTAATTTTCACAAAATCACTTCATTTTTTTCATCAATCAATTGATCAATTAATCATCACTAGTAGTCATATGCAACGATGAAGCCCGAGTAAGTAAATAAACAAGGGTTTGTGTAAATATGTGTGTGTATCTATCTAATACACATGTATACTAAAGCTTGAAGATGAGAATGCCAATTGCCAAATTTGGCATAAATCCACAAACCTTTCCCTCAAGAATATTCTAATTTTTAACCATAGAATCTTCAAAATTAATGTAATTATTCAACAATTATGTGTTGAAGATGCACCTATATACTATGGTATTTTGCTTTTCTTTGGCTTCTTTAAAATTGCAATCCTTTTGAGGGAAGCCCATAGTACCAATTTTGTCCTAATTCTAACATAATAGTCTATGAGGGAAGGCACCCCAACTTTTAAGGTGTGTTTTAGTTTGTGGGTTAATGGGTTAATTGGTGCACCACTCATTGGCAAACCCATTAACCCTAACACTCACTCCTAAGTTAGGGTTTAGGGTTTATGTGTATTGGTTGTGCCCTAGGGACACAATGAAAGAAAAAGTGTTTTGTATTCACACCATCCATCATGCATGGTGCATTAGTGGGTGCTTGTTAGTGTTGGGTTTTTAGGAAATTTTGTTTGTAGCCAAACTCGTGGTCATGCCTTCCCATCATGGAAGATGTAAAAAAGAAAGTGTAAAAGTTCGTATCAAGGTTTAGCCAAATTTGGCTATAAGCCCATATGATATGACGTACAAAATCTTTAATCATCATTTTTATCGTCCATTTTTTTGCTACACATTGAAAACCAAAATATAATAGAACTCCGGTGATTTTCACTATTAAAATTTACTTTTTCTCAATTCTAATTTTTAGCAATTCAAAAAACCTCCAAAATCACTTCATTTTTTGCGAATTTTTTTTTATGAATTTTCTTTGCTGAAACTTCACCAATAATGCCATAAAGGCCTGGTGCTCAGAGATGATGATGCATAGTGGTAGACAATTGTGTTGACATCTCTAATAATTGTGAGGAGGATGAGGGGCATGCCTTCTAAGAAGCTCTTACATGTGCCTGGCCTGTCATAGAGAAGAAAACCTTTGGCACATGACAACATTTTAATTAATTCACTGCAGTTTCTTCATACTTAAAACATTTAAATTTAGTTTCACCAAAAGAACCTTCATGGCTCTCCAATTTTTTTATTTTATTTTTTATTTTTTTTAATTCTAATTTTGTGATGTAGTTGAAGTGGTGATCATGATCCATAAGACAATTTAGCAAAAATTGGCTATAGAAAGATATGAAAGTAAAATAAATAAATAAATAAACCTAACTTTCTATACTTTTGGCTACCTATTCAAATTTAATATATAATCAAAGGATTTTTTTTAAAAAAATCAATTAATTATTCTTTGAAATTTGGCAACTAGAAAACCCAAAATATCAGTTCCTAGTAGGCACTGATTTTTTTTTTGATTTTTTTTTCTTTTTTTTTCAATTTTCTGTTGTAGGTTCATTAGCCAACATCTCAAGAGATATTTAGCATTAATTGGCAGCAACATCTCTCTATAGAAACTGTCCAGTTAGTTAAGAAAACACTAGCCAAAAAATCAGTCAAAATGTGGCAAAATCTTCTTTAATTAATTTTTTTTTCCTTTCTTTGAAAAAATGGCGAATTTATCTGCAAAAATAGAGAATTTATAGCACAAATATTCTCTTTTCTTTTTTTAAAATTAATTTATTTTCATTGCTAAGATAAAAAGAATCCAGTCCCAAAAAATTGCACAAGTAACATGCAAAAACCATGTCTATAAGTAGTAGCTAGGTATTACACATTAAATTATTAGTTCACTCAAGATAACTAAGAAAACAAATTCAGACCCCCAAATCAAGTAATATCATTGGCCTTTTAAAAAAAACAAAAAAATTTAAGTCTTCACAACCCTACCTATATTTCTGATGAACATTAAAAATAAATGGCCCATTTCTACCATTTTAATTGATCCTCTAAAATACCCACAAACCCATCAAACCCCATTTCTCTACCATTTTGATTGGTCCTCTTAAAATACTCACAAACCTACCAAACCCTAATTTACACATTTAACTATTAGTTCACTCAAGATAGATAACTAGAAAATAAATGAATAAATGAATAAATAAATAAATATCTGACTACCCAAATCCAGCAATTTCATTGACCATAATAAAAAAACAATTCTGCACACTTACACACAACCCTAATCCAACACCCACCCTCTATGTATTATTGCCCTCAAAGTTACATTATAATACTATAACCCTATCTCTTGTATACATGTATCTGTCATGTCAAGTCAGGCGATCAGGGGGGGTGAGAACAGCCAGTTTCAGCATAATAGGGCATCAAATGTGTAACTGGGAATGAAAATTTTACAAAACAAAATAACTAGGACCTCAACTAAATTTTCCCCCACCAATTTTGACGGCCAGTTTCAGCATAATGGGGGCATCAAATGTGTAACTGGGAATGAAAATTTTACAAAACAAAAATAACTGGGACCTCAACTAGTTTTTCCACGAATTTTTGATGGCCAGTTTCAGCATAATAGGGCATCAAACTTGTAACTAGGAATGAAAAATTTTACAAAACAAAAATAACTAGGACCTCAACTAAATTTTCCCACCAATTTTGATGGCCAGTTTCGGCATAATGGGGGGCATCAAATGTGTAACTGGGAATGAAAATTTTACAAAACAAAATATAACTAGGACCTCAACTAATTTTTCCACCAATTTTGACGGCCAGTTTCAGCATAATGGGGGGGGCATCAAATGTGTAACTGAGAATGAAAATTTTACAAAACAAAATAACTGGGACCTAAACGATTTTTTCAACCAATTTTGGTGGTAAATTGAGTTTCATCCTGTCTTTCCTGAGCTCCTCCATTGCTGCTACATTTTTTTTCACTGCTCCTACCTGTACAACAACTACTATATAGTTTTATGCATAGCTATATAATTTTAAAAGTTTGAAATTATTAATATTTTTCCATGATCTACTATGATATTGTCATGTGAATAATGAAATTATTGACGAGTGTAACCTATCATAATTATGATGATTTTCAACATGTCAACTTCATATTTTCACAAAAATTTGTTTTCACTATGTTGAAGATTATTAATGGCGAAACTGACCTTAGGGGTAAGGTATTATCTTGGGTGCCCTTGTGGGTGGTCATTTACTCAGTTTTGCCATCTGGCTCAGGTTTAACAGTTCAGTTTTTTTTTCCTTTTTTCTTCAAGGTTTGTGATGTAGTCAAG
>Ga0209208_10007921_pt1 | contig 14278 bp, 13 predicted proteins | sample S1TSphfallax_3_FD_187694 | JGI IMG/M metagenome (GOLD analysis project Ga0209208, IMG submission 187694) | Host-associated microbial communities from peat moss isolated from Minnesota, USA - S1T2_Fd - Sphagnum fallax MG (SPAdes) (version 2) | ecosystem: Host-associated > Plants > Peat moss >...
TTTTTTTGCTTCATGATTATACTGGGTGTTTCCATGGTAGGTTGTACAAAGTCATAGTTTGACAATTTTCATTGTAACACAATTTTTATTTGCCTTTCTAAATATTTGCAAAAAAAATTGTAATAAAATTATGCAATTAAATGTGGGTAACATCCTAAATTCTCATTACGTTGTGAAATTGATGCACATTTGAGTAATACAATGGTTGATTGGAGTACATTTTGAATTTGCAAAATTATAACATAACAAAAAGATTAAGAAAAATTAGTTTTAATAAAGAAAATCAATAAAAAATTTCACATACAAAAAGACAACCATAGTGAACAATCTTTTCCATGAAAATTTTCAATTTGTTTTGACAATACAATGTTCATATTAGATGATAAATAAATGTTTGGTAATACATTATGTTATGATAATCTTGATGATCATGATATTCTTAAGTTATAAAATGTTTACTCATTAAAGATGTAATTGGGTTAAGCATTGTTTTTATCACTTTACAAAAATAAAATGAAAATTTAAAATTAATGATAAACTGTTGTAAAAAAGGTGTTTTAAATCATTTTTATTAAATTATTGGTGTACAATTACATAAAAATAAACTAATGAATCAATTTCATATTCATGGTTTATAGAACTTGTTTGATTGTTAAGCCCCAAATCAATTATATGTGATCTTTATAAAAATTCAAAATGAATGAAATTTTATGTGCACAAATACTTTTGATATTATATGTACATCCAATTTTGACACAAAATGTGCACACCACACCATCAAAATGCAATACCCTATTGCTAGATGCATATAATTACACATATGAAAAAATTAAAACGAGGTTAATGTTTTTGGTTTTAAATTGCTATCTAGATTTTATGTACTAAATTAATGCAATTTGTATGACTACATAGATTCAGTATTGGTGACCTGAATTATTTTTTAAACATAGTTTTAAAAAATATGACCAAAAACATTTTATGATTGATTAAATCCATTAATAATTGAATAACATGTCATTATAATGTATGATCAAAATAAGTTCAAGTGATTTGAAAGGGGAAAATATATTTAACAATATTGCAATCCAAAATATACTACAATCCAAAAAGCCCCTTTTGCTTATTTTGGCAAAATTTTGCACCAAAAAAATGAATGACACCATGTGATTAAAGGAATGGGGCAAAAAAAAATCATCTAAAATCGTCATTTGTGATGAAAAGCATAATGACAAAGAAATACCTTTTCATTAAAATTTTCTTACATTGTTTCATTTTGGATTCATCACCAAAATTACCTACAAAAATACCTATAAATTACTTCCCTCTTGGGCCATTTTAACAAAACAAACTATAGATAACAAAAAATCATTCAATTTACTAGAATTAAAGGATCAATCTAAAATCTAAACTTCAAGTAACAAAAAATGTTTTTCCACTTTGGATAATGATTGATAGCCACCAACTTGAAATGTTATTTCTTTTTCATTGTCCATGTTTGTTTGTTTTTTTACCACAACGCTTTGCCCAACATGCATTCTCGGCAACCTTGGGCATCACATTCTTATAATAAGCAAGCAATTCTGAAAATGACATTGATATTGTTGCACTCTTGCCTTCAAATTAGTTTGCAAGTTAATAGATTCAAAAGTTGACTATCAAGAGCCTTTTTCCTTTCAAAACAATTGAATGTAAGAAAAATATTATTTTAACTTTGAAAATATTGGCCATCTAAATATATCTATAGCTAATAGCCATTAATAACTTTATACAATGAATTTGCAATGTTTCAAATAATTTGTGATTCTACATGTTAAGTTTTTGGGGCCTTCAAAGAAAATTTCAACCTAAACTCCTCCTTTAATTCAATTTACTCATTCCTCTTGGCAATATCCACAATTGCCATTCTAAAACAAAGCATAAAAAGATCATACACCCCTTTGTTGATGGAAGGTGGGTTCTTCAAAGCACATTCCATTTGAATGGGTTTAGTAAAATGATACACCTAGGCACTTGATTCATCAAAACAATCCTCTCATCATACTTATATTGACAATAAGGGGTTACATTTAGTTTTTGCCCTATTTTTTGTACATGTTAATAGGTATCAATTAAGACAATGATTTTTGTTATTTATCCCCAATTGGGATGCTTGTGTTTTTCATTTTGATTAGATGGCGAAAACATATCTAGTTCAAAGCTAATTGGGTCATCTACATAAGACACTAGTTTTGTCACATATAACCATGATATTCTTTTGGTGAATTTTCACAATTTTTTGATGTGAATTTGTTTTTTCGGACTTATACAAATGATTATTCATTAAAAGAATCACCCAAGTTAGCCAAATTCCAATAATGTTTTCCCAGAATCATCATATTTTTATGATGTGTTCCAATAGGTAGCCAAGACTATAATTTAGGATGTTCATATAGCCAAATTTGACTATATCTTCTTCTAGGTGATTGTCTCTTCAGCAACATCACAAACTCAAAAAGTAAAAAAAACAAAAAATCATTAATCAAGGTCTCACACTCCCAATTGTATGATCATAACACTTTGGCCAACATGACTTTTCCTTTGAAGTGTTTCAGAAGTCAAACACATTATCTTAAGATCACCCAAAATTATTATTGCACAAAATTTGAGGTGGTTTCAACTAATGATATATATTTTTATTTTCTAATATTGCATCATTGGCTAGTGGCCCAAGAGGGATTTAACATTAGATTGGGATGGGAAATGTTTTGACAATTTATTTAAATAGCAAAAATGCCACCAAACTAAAATAAGAGTCCAAATGTGGTGAAAAAACTTCAAAATGTTTTTTTTCAAAATTTTGGAATTTTTTCAGGAAAGTGGGAATATTGTGACAAAACATTCCATGTTTATTTTTATGTTTTGCAATTTGGTGAAATTTGACACAAAGACTAAATGACAATCATGTACAGTAAACCCCCTCTAAAATCACACCTTTGGTGATCACTTTTTTTGGTGACACTAACGAATTGTGATGAGATGACAATGTTTGCAAATGTCTCATCCAAGTTGTATATTTGTACACCCTCCAAAAAATTCATCTTAAGTACCAAAATTGTTAGAAAAGTCAATAAACCAAGAAATTCAATTATGGTTAAAAGAACATACATGAATTATTTTAGCAAAATTGTATCACAATATTATGTTCAATAATTATTGACATCACTAAAAAAAAAACCCTAAGAAAATGCTTGCATGATATCAGTTTCAAATATTTCAAAGTGCAATGGTTTCTCAAAATAAAAATGATAAATATCATGCCAAAAAATCTTGAGTTATGCACATCAATAATGTTGATTCCTTCAAATGTTTCCATCACTTTGATTGTTGCATATTGCCTAGTACCATGTATTGCATTGGAGCTACAATATCTGTTCATTATTATAGCCTTTGTATTCAAACCCATTGTGCCTACTCTTGTTCATTTTGTTTAAAATTGGTTATGTCATATAAACATAATTCTATCAATTTTCTTATTTAGTTTAAAATTGTAATTTTCACCATTATTACAAAAACACATGGTTTTTCTACAACAATAGACCTTGACACTTGCATGAAGTAACAACACACATTACACTAATGTCCAATTACAATAACCATCAAATATATTTATGAAGAAATGGACAAAACAAATAATTACATGGAATCAAAAATTTGATAAAAAATATAATTAAATTTAAGATGACTTAAATATGGTGCATATTAAAAAGTTATGCAATAATAAGATGACAAAAATAGAGATCCTTCATATAATAGCCCGAATCATACCTTGATTGACGCAATAATGTAAACACTTAATGTAACCCAAATGTCACCTATAGCCACTAATAAATGTAAGATCCCTCCCATTCTTGAGGGTAGGAATAATATCGCTCTTTTCTTCTAGGAGGGATATTCATCCATGATATAAGGTGCCCTTTATGTACACTAAGAAAAATTTCCATATGGGTAGAGTAAGTGATTTTCAACAAAAATGGAGTGGGTCCCAATTAGATGGAAGCAAACATGGCCTTTAAAGTTTCATTTGGGACCTTCACTTCAAAAGGGTACCAATGTTGAATTTGTACATTGGTACCTTTTTGAACTTTGTGTAGTATGGCCCATCAAATGATTCTTTAACATTGTGAAAGGAGTCAAGAGGTTGTGCTTCTTGCGCTTTTTTATGCAATGGAATTGAAACAAAGGTAAAAAAAAGAAAATGTCCATACCTTGAAATTTAGATTAGTTTACTTAGTTTTAAATATAATTTTATTTCTAATTATCTCATTTATTGTATACGTAGTAATCTGTACTCCTCAGTAAAAAAATTAAAATTTGCAAGTAAACAAAAGTAGCACATGAATGAGAGAAAATAAGATCCATATCTATGGAGTAGATCCTTGGAGTATGGAATACCAAATTGTTTGCCTCCCCTTACTTACCTACCTTCAGAGATTGAAATCAAACTACTTAGTTAATCTGATTGTAATTCATGAAGCATTATAGGTGTTACTTTAAATCACCTATTTCCCACCTTGAGGTTAGAAGCTAACTATAATGTTAAGGTGTCATAAACCAAAGTGAATATATGTGGTCCTGACTCCTTGGACCGACCCTAAACCCTACTTACAATTTAAAGGTGTTGTAGATCGAAGAGAATGTGGAGTCATTGCTTAAGGCATGGCACGAGAATGCATTGTTTGCAACTAGCCTTCCAGACTTTAATGGTTATAACCACCATTGGCCCTTCCCTACAAAGTATCCTTTGGAAAATTTTGATTTTCTTTATAATAGAGGGAAGGGACACAGTGGAGGGGGTTCCTTAACCTGAGGCCCTGGGGTCAATGACAGTAGCCCAATGTGGATTACATCAGATGATCTTCAATTACATTTCCAAACCTCATAAAAGTAAACTTCAAATGCATCAAATCACACCTCAAATGGTGAGGGCACGTTTTCAATTACACTTCCAAACCTCAAACGCATAAAACCAAACTCCAAATGCATTCAATTTACATCTCAAATGGTTACAACACACTTTCAATTACACCTCCAAACGTTAAATGGTGATGACAAATCTCCAATTACACCTTCATACCTTAAATTACAAATCCTAATTACAAAGTGTCCACACAAGCAAGTCTCTTGATCAAGTGACTAGGCAAAAGTATAATCTTCAAAGAAATCCTCTACAAGAAACCAAAAATCCTTCAAGATATCATAACTCTATAACTAATCTCAAGTTTCAACACAAGCTAAAATATCATCTTTCAAAAATCCTCATATAAAAATAGACCTACTACCTAGGGGTCAAAATCCCTTAAGCTTCTATAGTCTATAATGAATCTAAACACAATGTACTTGCCTAGGTACACAAGGGCAACAAAGGGAAACTAGACCCAGGTTCATCACATGTAGGGTAAAGCATGAGGGGCTGGACTTTACAGAAAAAGGGCCCCCATGAGGCAAAGTGCAGGCCCAATTCTTGTAAAGCCAACCGTCTCCGTGTTTACATGTACAAATTGTCATGGTTTTTTTCCCCGTGATACATGGTGGGTACCAGTGTTTTTTTCTTTTGGCGAAATGTCGCACGCTGGCGAGAAAAAAAAACTGTGGCGAATCCAACAAAGGGCTTTTTCAGAATTTAAAAAAAATTAAAATCGCCTTATCTTGAGAAAAAAAAAGCTAGAAGTCGCCATATTTAGACAATGTGTTCCTTTAGATAGCCAAAACTAGGCAGGATTCCAAAAGATATCTACTTGTCCACTGGGACAGTCGCCATTTACTGCTAATTAATGCTGAGTACCGTAGCCAGTGCACCTACTTGAGGAATTTGAAAAACAAAACCGTGGCGAGTACCTGTCACATAGCGGCAGGAAAAAGTAAAAAATGTCAGCAGGCATGGCATAGGCATGGCATTACATTTACATCTTTTGAAATGTCCGCTGGCGTATTACAAGGTGAAAGCAAACCTACAACAAAACTTTAAAAAGACCGCCCATGATCTTTATTTGAAAATAAGCTTTGAAACAAAAGTGATAACCCATGGGTAGTTGCACCTACCCATTCCCTATTGGTACAAAATCTGGAACTTATATTTGGAACTAACATTTTGTGGGTAACATGTTGACATGTAGGTTGGATCTAGGTTCCTCCTTCCTCCCAACCCCTCGTTCCTCCCAACCAAAAACGAGCCACTAGGTCCCAGTCCCAAAGCCTCCCCCCTCAAAGAAAAAAAATTAAACAAAAGGGAGTTTTTGATTTATCCCTCGCAGTTTCCGGTTCCCATCGGGTGTAATTAACCGGCTGCTACCGTTCGTTGCAGTGCCGGTTATTAACTGCCGGAGACGGAAGCGGAGCGAGCGGACTTCCCAACAGCGAAAGGAATCGAAGCGAGCGGACTTACCGAGAGCGAAAGGAAGCGGAGCGGACTTACCGAGAACCGAAGGAAACGGAGCGGACTTCCCGAGAACTGAAGGAAGCGGAGCGAGCGGACTTACCGAGAATCGAAGGAAGCGCAGGGAAGAAAGCTTCCCGAGAGCGAAAGGGAAAAGCGTTGTTGCGGTTGGCGTGTTGTGGCGTAGAATTGCAAAGGAGTGCAGATTTGCAAGCGCGAGGACAATTGAATTGGCGAAGGAACGATTGGAAAAGGATTTCAGAATGAGTCGATAGCCTCGTGTGTGGCGGATCGAGAGAAGATTCGTGGAGAGGATATGTAAATTGACTGCGGGGCTGATTCTCGATTTGCAACTTCGTGCATGTGTGTCTGTGTATTCCGAGTAAGATCAATCTGCAGCTGTGCAGAGCGACGTAGATTTTTGGAACCAATTCCTTTTTTTTAGACCGTGGAGTGTGTGTAATCGACGCGGTTTCCACAGCGCGCGGTCGTATATCAATTCCGGAGAAAATGAAATTCGTGTTAGCTATGGAGGAGTACAGTGTGCACGGTGTGAGGGACGCTTTGAATGCGACTCTAGCCGACTATGAGCCTCTGAAGTTAGTGCTGGCAGCTTTTCTTACGTGCTTCTTATCGTCCATTGTAACTTCGGCTATCAGTTCTGCGTTTCTCGCATTGAGTGATAATGGTACTTCTCTCTCTAACTGGTTAGAAACTTGCATCTTCTCTTGTCTAAGCCCCAATAGATTTGTCATCATTGTTGGCTTTTCAAAGTATAATTCTACTGAAGATCAGCGATGAATAAGGCGCGTTTTCGGGTTCTAGCGGACTATTTTACCTTGCTTTCGGGCCACTGGTTATGCAACATACCTGCAGAAATTTGACTGTGAATTCGATGTCTAGATCCTGTATTTTACTGTGTGCTTAGCAAGCAATCTCGAACTGGTTTTCTGAATCGTCACTTTGACAATAAAGCTCTTCTACGATTGAGAGTGTGCTCCAGTGCTGATGGTGCATCCCCGCGTTTGTGCTCAAGAATTACTTCTAACTTAATCAGGGAAGTACGATTGACTTTCTTTCTAGTTGATCATACCTGATATCTGGTATTTTTTCCAGGACTCAAAAGCATTCTTACTATGGTGGCATTCCGTTTTCTCAAGTAAGCCATCCCCCTGTTTTTCCCTATTTTGGTTGCCAACTTCTGCCCAGCTCCAAATGAAAGGAACGTGACTGAAATCCATGTTGATTGATGACTTCAGACTTCTTCCTGGAGCTAATGCCTACATCAAGAAAGAGCAAGCCAAGGTCAGATATTTTCCTCTAATTGCTCGTGCATCCAGCTTACTGGGAAAAGGCTCTGGATCTGACATTTTATGTCATTTCTGTTTTTAATAATAGCATCCACGTATCTGCTGAGGCTCATGTAATTAATTCTCTGTGAACTCTCTTTTAATGGACTTATTGCATTTTGCCTTTGGAGATGAACAGGTGATAGACAAACTGCAATCTAGTGCAAAAGCTGAAAAGCTTTGCTGGGCATCAGAGCTGCCTAGTGACGGACTAGGATCTCAGGTCCTTGAGCAGATGAAGGAGATTAAAGCAAGAGACAAGCATTGGCAGGGCCGCTGCTCTGGAGCAGTGTAGGTATTTCCCCACAGATATCTGTTGATGTTCTTGATTTACCCTTTAGAAAACATGCAAACAGATGGTTAGTCCTAAACTGTGGAAACAATTCACCCAATGATTGTGGTTAAGTAGGTTGTTCTGGGTGCAGTTTTATTGGCTCTGCCCTTCAGGGTAGATACATTGTGATGCACCCAAAAACTTTGGTATCCCTACATTCTAGGGCCATGTGGAGTCCACTATAGAAACATTTCAGGCATCACTGAAGGATTCACTTGGGCTTCCCCATGCTAATGAGCATGTGTTTTTAGTTTAGTATGTTAAATATTTATCATCATCCTTATGGATGTCATTTGAAGGGCAGAGCCATTATGCAATGAGCCACTTGTTTTCATTCTCCTCATCAGAGTCATGTACATGGTGCTAGTGAGGATTATCATGCAGCAGAGTGAAAAATCCCAACAAAATTCAGTTTTTCTTCTGCACGAGAAATGTAAAAGCTTTCAATTGAGCATGCTCAAGAGATACATCAGAAGAAGCTAAGAGAACGTTTTCACTTGTGTTGTCCAGGTATATTGGAGGCACTGAGTCAGAAGGCCATTTTGCCCTGGTGAATGAAGCTTATTCTATGTAAGTCTGACATTACTGTTGGTACTTCTGCATCATTAGAAGACTGCAAAACACTCTGCTTGGCAAGAACTTATTCCCATCACTTGGTTGTGCAGATTCTCACATACAAACCCCTTACATCCTGATATTTTTCCAAGTGTAGCACGTTTTGAGGCAGAGGTGGTGGCCATGACAGCTGCAATGCTGGGCAGTGAAAGCAAAAGTTGTGGAGGGCAGGTTTGTGGTAACATGACTTCAGGTGGAACAGAGAGCATACTTATGGCTGTGAAGTCCACACGGGATTTCATGAAGGCTACCTGTGGCATCACTGCCCCTGAGATGTGAGTCTTATCCTTTTGAACTGCTCCTTAATGTATGGCTCCTTCAGGACAATGAGCTTGTCTCAGCATCTATCTCTTCTACACTTTTAAATCCTGAATTCATTGGCCCTGAGTGTACCTTTTTTCTAGGATGACCATGATTGTTTATGTGTTTGTAGGATTATTCCTGAAAGTGCCCACTCAGCATATGATAAGGCAGCACAGTACTTTCAAATCAAGTTACGACGTGCTCCTGTGACTGCTGATTTGCGTGCAGATGTGAAGGCCATCAAATCCTTCATCAACAAGAACACAATCATGGTCTGCCAGTAAAATAGGTTCTGGACAGAATGCAAGACATGTTTGGAACTAGTTGTTTGGTTCTTTAGCACTAATTCGGTACCACAGTGAAGATCATATATACAGTCATGGATAGGTATAATCACAGTTAGTTTGCATGTATTATAGCTGTGATTGTGGGATGAACTTTTGCTTGTCTCCCTCTTCAGTGTTATTTGCAACAAAAATATGTGTGTGATTCTGCTTCCAGATTTTTTTTCACAATTGAGGTTGTCAGAAAAGGTGAATCTCACAAGCAAAAGACATTGATGTGTGTTTATTCACTGCTTGCAGATTGTGGGCTCCTCACCAGGCTTTCCACATGGTGTTATTGATCCGATTGAGGTAACATGTTCTTTGTGTAAGCAGATCTGAACTGTCTGTTGCTTTATGGTTGCAAGCTAAGAATTTGTGCATATCTTTATGAGTGTAAGTGATACTCGGTGGGGTTGGGGGCATCTTCTATCCTAGTTTGAGTATGCAGTGGGTTCCCATTTGGAGCTGTCATTCTGTTGGCTTTCAGTGGGTTAATGGAAACCACACAGTTTCAATGACATGTATGTTAGTAAGAGGCAAGAGACCATTGATCATCATGATTAAAGGTGAAAGATGGTCACAGTCTAATGTGAGGGAAATGAAATAACTGTTATTTGAGAAATACAAGGTTGTGTCCTTGGTGATTCCTCTGCAAATGGATTCAGGAATAAAAAGTCAGCACCCATCTGTCTAAACTGTTATTTTTATTTGTATGTGCTCAATCCAGAAGTGGAGCTTGGGGAACATAGATAGCTGAGTGCAGAATATGTTCTTATTATGAAGAACAACTGAGGGGTGGATGGGGGGTGTGTAGGAAATAGCTGCACTGGCCCTGCAATTTGGAATCTGTGTACATGTTGATCTTTGTCTAGGAGGATTTATCCTTCCTTTTGCTCAGAAACTTGGGTAAGCATCACTTAACGTATGGCCTTCTGTTAGTATGAATAGAGCAGAGCTTCCAATGGTGAGTTCACTGAGGCAAACATTTTCCTTGAACCAGAGTTGTAGTAGATAGTTACTGTGTGCCACAATGGTACACATATATTTATGTAAACTTTCCCAATCACAAAAGAATAATCTGAATGAAAAAGCTCAAGAATGACTTGTTCACTCTTGTACTGTACAATATGCATAGATCTGTTTGTGCAACTGTTTGCATAAGGAAGCTTTGTAAAAGTATTTGTCCTGCAGATGTTAACAAGTTGCCCTAATGATTCTTGACTCAAAAGCAGCTATTGTTTGCTGTATCAATCCAAATTGATGCAGCCTCATATCAAACAAACCACTATAAGTCCTATATGGATTTGTCATTGGACCTATATTTTTCCAATAATGGTTTCCTGGTAGGAAGCATATCTTTCAAGTTTACTGTATGAAAACTTTCTGCAGTTTTCCTGCTGTTAACAAAAAGTGTCAGTTTTCCTGCAGCATTACTGGAGATATTATGCTGCTTTGTATGCAATGGTCTATGTCTGCATGTGGAAGTTTTTCCAGAGTGTGTCTTCTGGTACATTACAATTATTGTGGGTATAGTGTTAACTGAAATCCATTAGTAAACTGTGCACCATTATGGCAAGTAAAAATGTGATCATGCTGATTTTGGTGAAATTTGGTGGTTTTAGGTATCCTATACCACCCTTTGACTTCCAGGTCCCAGGAGTTACATCCATCTCAGTGGATGTACACAAATATGGCCTTGGTCCAAAGGGCACAAGTGTTGTGCTCTACCGCAATCATGAGCTTCGACAGGTTTGTGTCCCTGCTCTACCTGTTGAGCTTTTCCTGACTTAGTTTGAAGTTATCCTGATCAACCTTTGAGCAACCCACAGAGATTATGCACTCTCTGGCAGCCTATGGATGTTGTCATTGTGGGGGAAAATTTTCCCACTTCAAGCTCTGCTCATATTCTTGTCCTTCCTCTTTGTTTGAGCAGACTCCACTCTGCATCTTCTACTTGGTCATGTGATTTCACTATTACCAGAAAGCTATTCCTCCCCATGGGTGTCTGGGTACAATAATGAACATAGCTGAAAGGCTTGATGCAGAATTTGATTCAATGTTAACTGTGATGCAATTTGGTTTAGAAAGATAGGCAAGTAATCATTTAGCATTACAAGCTGAAGCTACATGATTGTCTTGAAATGTTGGAAGGGAACTGATGAATTTGGATGTGATGTGACAATCATATGGGACCCCTGGATGTGTGATGTGGATTTATGATGAGCACAGTTCCAGTTTGTGGCTGGTAAGTGGCAACCTCTGTGTACCTTCTAAAATTTTATGAAGCAACTTGCTTGGATGCTGGCCATCTTGACATGATTGTGTCATACAAGCTGAACTTGTCATAAAAAAATGAGACCCACTAGAGCCATTTATGACCAAAAGCAGTAGGTGCGAATCTAAGCTCAATTATACTGAGAAGATTCAAATATAGTGACAGATTCAGGTTCAAGTATGATCTGATTGTGGAGAACAGAGGAGTTATTCATCAATATCTCTTCCCCCATGTTTGGGTCAGCAGATTAGGACTCTTGCCATTCATGTAGCTGGATCAAAATCTTTGTTCATTCCAGTTTGAAATTTTTATGTTTTCCAGGGCTGGGAAATACCTGGCTATGAACTAATGGTGGTTGCATGTTTGTGTTGGTGCAGTGACAGAATGGTCTGGGGGGCTGTATATTTCACCTTCAATGGCTGGAAGCAGAGCAGGTGCTCTAATTGCAGGAGCTTGGGCTGCAATGATGTCTATAGGAGAAAATGGTGTGTCAGTTGCTATAATGAAAATCTGGATGCACTTTTTAGCAAATTCTTTTTGTGGAGATATTTGCATTATGCTTGGCAATCCATGTTGCAATAAATAGCCTCTTAAACAGCCCCCAAGACTGCATGCAGTCAAGGTTTTTGAAGCTTCCAATAACTTCTGCCTGAGATTTTTTTGTATACCACTGAATGGAGGGTCTCTGACTGGACAAATGTTCTGTGATCTGGGGTCACCATCAGGCTACATGAAGATTGTCAGCAAGTTGATGGATACCTCAAAGAGAATTGAAGCTGGGTATGCTTGAACACTCTTTCCACTTTGGTATGAATGCCAATGCTCTGGTTCTTGGATATATTTTCGGATATGTTACCACTTAGTATGAGAAGCTCTTATTGCATTCATGGATGGAGTCAAACCAGCCTAAGCCCTTTTTGTCCACCTTACTGGAATTTGCAACTGTATGGACTATGTTATTAGAAGGATTTTCTCATATTGTTATGCTGGAGCGGTGCAGCATTAAGAAGATTGAAGGACTCTATGTCCTGGGAAAACCAGACATGACAGTAATTGCATTCGGGTCAAGGGAAGTAGATATTTACAAAGTAAATGATGTGATGACAACACAAGGTTGGAGTCTCAATGCATTGCACAAACCAAGCAGGTAACTTCTTACTTGGACAAATGTTTAACAATTCATTTGACCTCATTGACCTTTCATATTTGGACCAGAAAATGGCATGCTGATGATGGGTCAGCTGATAGAAACCATTTGAGCTGCTGATTTATGGTTCGGTCATAATTTAGACCATCTATTGATTCTCTGCTGTAGCTTTATTACAAAGATGAAGGCATCTGGGACCTTCTTCCCTTTTCTAGGAAGCCAGATGAGAACTAGGTGATCCAGATGGGCCAATCGTGTCAATTTTGTATTATTCCAGGTTGTGAAATATGTTAGGAGGCTGAAGTGGTACTGTAGCAGAGTTGTGGAGATGCACACTCCTGAAAGAAATGTGGATGGGTCAGCTGATACAATTCATGGGGTGTTTTCTGTTTCTCTTTATGGCAGTGTGCACATATGCATTACTCTGCAGCATGTGGATGTGGTTGATGATTTCCTTGGTGACCTTGCAGCAGCTGTTGTAACAGTAAGCAGCTTTCTCTCTTCATTTTGCCCTAATTTATCCTCTTTGCTCTGCTCTTGCGACCTGCAAATGTGGGAAAGAAACCTTCCTTGCAATTCCTGACAAGGTTTTCTCAGCCTCCCTGTATTTCAAATGACTGCAGAGCCCCTATGGATTACCATGCCTTAGTTGAGCTGTTGACCCTGTGACCTGCTGTGCTTGATGGGTGTAATATATTAGGATTTGAACTTACAACCACTTGCATGGCTGCCACAAGCACCAATTCATTGACTTGTTGACTTGGTCATCACTAACAAGGGCTGTCAGATGATTGACAGGTGCGAGAAAACCCAGGAAAATTTGAAGATGGTATGGCACCTATCTATGGGGCAGCAGCCAAGATGCCAGATAGAGGCACAGTGCGGGACATATTGGTGGCGTACATGGATAGTACCTGCTAGTAAGTTTCATTGCCCACCTCAGGAAGGTTTCATGACTGGTTTTTTCAAGGGTGTTTTCTTATTTCTGGGTTCTATGAAATCCATTGGACAACAATGTGATTTCATTTACAGGTCCATGTATCTTCCCTTCTAAATTGGACACAGTTCAAATATATTTATTTTCCATTTCAAGAGGTTTTAGCAAGCAGCAGATGATAATAATGGTATAGCACTCCCCATATTTCCATAAAGTGAATTCCAAATTTAGTTAAGTTGAATTATTTCTTTCAATGATACAAACTTTTGAGGAACTGCATTTGGGACATCTTTAGAAATTTTGTTATTTTAAAAAAAAGTGACCCTTTTTCTAACCTTGGTTATCACAGGAAGGGATGATGAAGTATTGCCTCAATCCCAAACATAATTAACAAGTTGCAAAAATATTCATTCAAAAAATGCTTATGAAAATGTAGTTTTAGGGCCAAAAAAAACCTACAATCCTCAAAATTCAGGAACACCATTGACTCTTACAAATGCAATTCAACCCATTAAATAAATTTTCATTATTAGTTGCCTATTTAATTTCACATGTATTAAATATTTAATATGCCTCTACA
>Ga0209208_10007922_pt1 | contig 14278 bp, 12 predicted proteins | sample S1TSphfallax_3_FD_187694 | JGI IMG/M metagenome (GOLD analysis project Ga0209208, IMG submission 187694) | Host-associated microbial communities from peat moss isolated from Minnesota, USA - S1T2_Fd - Sphagnum fallax MG (SPAdes) (version 2) | ecosystem: Host-associated > Plants > Peat moss >...
AATCCGCGATGCGCTCGGCGACACTGCGCTGGCCACTCTCCTGCGATTGCGCCCGACCGAGGCCGGCGAGCCGTATGCTCGACCGTCGCCCTTGTTCTCCTCCGCCGACTTCGACACCGAACATGAACGGGACCCCGCACTCGCATCCAGCCATGGTACGATTAGGGTATCTCACTTCTTCTTTGCGTTCGGGTACGCGACCAGCACAGCCAAGTTGAAGGCCCCGTGAGCAGGAGGGGAACCACAGTGACCGACCACTCTCACATCGTGCTCAGCGATCGAGGAGAACCGGTGCTGCTCGCGTGGCCGACGCAAGGCAAGGCAGGCGGATTCATTCAGTTCGAGAAGGCCGCGGACTGGCGCGCCTTCGTTGAGAGCCTCGGTATCGATCCGCGTATCCCCGAGATCGTGCGCACCAAATTCGCACGTGCGCAGACGCTCTATCTTCTGGGCTGGGTAGATTTCAGCGTCGTCAAGGCTGGCGAGCTCGCGGCCCTGATCGCATTGGAGCTGGCGCTGATGGATCGCTATGGCGGGCACCTCTCGAAGAATAAGCGAAGTTTTGGGGCGCTCCTCAAGTATATGGTCGATGTCGACGGTCTCACCGACGCACAGATTCCCATGGTGGTGCGCTGTGGAGGTACTGCATTAGGTCAGTTGACCGGCGACACACGCCCGACCCTTGCCGACCGTCGAAATTCTCTGGCCCACGGCGATCCGTTCGACGGGCTGCCAACGGGCGGTCTCCTCGAACTGGTCCGAGACCTCATCAATTTCGCTTACCGCCACTACTTCGCCGAGGCCGCAAGCATCGGGTTTTATCCAACTACGGCAGGACGAGCGTAGTGGCGGCAAGCGCATCGCTCATCGCCGCCATCGACGCGGTTTGGCGGCTTCCACGGCCAGGCCCAGAAAACCTCCTGGCCTCGCTTCCCTTCGTCGCGCTAAGCGAGCTGTGCCTCGCGGAATACGGCGGTGGCAAACCCGTGTTCGCATTGAGCACCGCCCTCCGCTCACTGGGGCTTCCGTGTCATCTTCCCGCCGACAAGGCCGCGCTGAGCCTCAATCCCGAAAGCGCCGCAAACGCGCTGGACGACGCATATCGGAGCAGAACAACGCTGCGCCGCCATCTATGCCCGCTCGACCTGGCGGACGAAATGCCGGTGCTGAGGTTCGGCAATGCCCACGTCGCGGACTTCACCGCCGATGATCTGGCGCGGCTATTCAACGCCCCGCGGCTCGCCCGCAATTTTCACAAAGAAACGCTCGATGCCAAGCGCTTGGCCCAGTTCCGATGGCTGGTTGTCGAGGAGGAAATCGCGCTTGACCCGCGCCCTGAAGCGCGCGCCGCCCCGTTCATGTACATGACGCTCGATCGGGACTTCGGCGAGATTGATCCCCATCTCGGTCGCTTGCCGCCGGCGGTCGAGCGAGCCCTGTTCTTTCTGCTGCTGGCGCCGTGGGAACGATGGTCCACGATGCAGCATGAGGTCGACTGGAGAGGCTTTCGCCTGCCTTGGATTTACACGGCCGAGGAAAACCTCTTCATTCGCCCGTCCCCTCCCCCAAGTGCGGATAGCCTCACCCTTGAGCCATGGATCGTCCAGGATCGGTGGGGAGACGACATCGAACTCGAACGTCCGACCGTCTTACCACTCGACGACGACGCGGCGTCGGGTCTGGCGCTCTTCACCGAAGATGCTTGGAATGAGCTTGAGGAAGCGCGGGCAACGGACCTGTTCGAGACACCTATCGCGCATTTTATCGTTCGGGCCTTCCTCGCCGATGGCATGGACGAGGTCATGGCGCACATGACGGCCATCGAAGCTGCCGTCGGCCTCGAATTGGACCATAAGAAATGGCTTCGGCCGAAGCCTGACCCGCACAAGGCGGTTTCGTCAGCCACGGATCGGGTTGCGGCACGCGTCGCGGCTGTCTTGAACGACTCCACAAGCGTGCAGGCCTACAAGGATCTCTTCGACCTCCGCAGCATCTTCGTTCACGGCCGCGCTGGGCTCCAGAAGGTGTCGACCAAGCAGCGCGTCATGGCGCGCAACCTAGCGCGCGGAGTAGCCCGCGGCCTGGTCGACCTGTCGCTCAAAGGGCCGCAGCCGCGTGCAGACGTGCTTAGCGACCTCCTTACGCGGGGCGCCCTCTACTTGTAGGCCCTCCAGGGCAGAATGGTCTGATCGGGAATAGCTGCGGAAACCGAGTCTCTCCTGATCAAGCCCATCAGCGTACGGCAGTTCGAGCTGTACGCCATGTCGCTCGAACGTGCCCGAATTTCGACCCCGCAAGCATTTTCAATCACGGCAAGTCACCCATTGACTAGGGTTCTGAGTAGATCGCCTTTTGATCCCATGTTGCGCAGTTCGCATTCGGCGACTTCGACCCTTTGGGCGAGGGCGCGAAGATGGTCGCGGCGGTAGCCGCAACTTTTTGTACCATGTCCGGCGTGATGGATTGGTTCCCTGAGCCATCGAGTGTTGCCCGGGCGCGTTCGGCGTCGGTGCGGGCCTGGTCGCGCATGGCTTTCAGGCCCCCGATGCCTGACGCGATGGCGTCATATAGGCGCTTGAGCCGCAAGTTGGTTTCGGCGGCGGGTTGGGTCAGTTCAGTGAGCTGCTCGCGGCGGTGGTCGGCGCGATCTGGGAGGGCTCTTGACCGAATTAAATATATTGTCTACCGACTATATAGGTATTACTATTTTCGGTCGAAGGATCAACCTCATGAGCTCTACCACCTTGGAAGTGAAACGCCTGTCCCCGCATTTGGGTGCGGAAATCGCTGGTATCGATCTCACCAGCCCTCTCAACAATCGCGAAGTCGAAGAGCTTCACAATGCGCTCAACGAGTATCAGGTGATTTTTTTCCGTGACCAGAAGCTGGAACATCACAGCGCCAAGGCGCTCGGTCGGCATTTTGGCGCGTTACACATCCACCCCAACGAGCCTGGCCCCGAGGGCCATCCAGAAATCCTGCCGATCCATGCGGATGCCAACAGCAAGCGCATCGCTGGCGAGCGTTGGCATTCCGATGTGTCGTGCGATCCGGAGCCGCCGCTCGGGAGTATTCTTTACCTGCACACTGTGCCGCCGTTCGGCGGTGACACGTTGTTCGCCAGCCAGGCGGCCGCCTACGATGCGCTGTCCCCGCGGTTCAAGACGTTTCTGGAAGGACTGACGGCATATCACGATGGCGGCCCTTCCTATCGCGAGACGAACGCCAAGCTCGGGCGGCCCGAAAACGGCAAAATCTACCCCAACGCGGTCCACCCGCTGGTGCGAATCCATCCGGTGACGAAGCGCAAGACGTTGTTCGCCAATCGCGGATTTACCATCCGCATCAATGAACTGCCTTCCGATGAGAGCCGTGCCGTGCTCGATTTTCTGTTCGAGCACAGCACGAAGCCGGATTTCCAGGTTCGCTTTAGTTGGCAGCCGCATTCGGTCGCGTTCTGGGATAACCGGGCAGTGCAGCATCTCGCGGTCTGGGATTACTTCCCCGAGGTCCGGTCCGGGTTTCGCGTGACCATCAAGGGCGATCGCCCCTACTGATCCACCCAGGCAGGTCCGCGGCGCCGGCGACAGAGACGGAGATAGACATGCCCGACAGCGTTCCGACATTTCCAGGAAGATTTCGCGAGGTCGCGCGCTATTACAGCGACGGCCGGCCCTACTACCCACCGCTGCTGGCGCGGCATGTGGCGCAGCGTGTCGGTCTTTCGCCTGCCTCTGGCGTGCTCGACCTTGGAACCGGGCCCGGTTTCCTCGCGATCGATTTCGCCCAATATGCCGGCACTGTCATCGGCATCGACCCTGAACCCAACATGCTGAACGTGGCCCAGGCGAATGCCGCGCTCGCCGGCTTTCCCATTCGATTTCTGCAAGGGTATGGCGAGACGCTTGATGATTCCCTTGGCACGTTTCGGCTCATTACGATTGGCCGCGCTTTTCATTGGATGGATCGGCCCGCTGTCCTTGCCAGGTTCGACCGCCTGATTGAACCCGGCGGCGGCGTTGCGTTATTTGAAGAGACATTTCCGGATGTCGAGCAGAATGCCTGGCGCGCGCCCTTCCAGGCGGTGCTGGACCGCTACGCTCAGACCGACCCGGCGCGCGATCTCCTGCGGGATGGCAAGAACCACGAAAATGTCCTGCTGCGCTCACCGTTCGCCCATGTTGAGCGTATTGCCGTGATCGAGCATAGGCGCACGCCTTTTGTGCGTTTCGTCGATCGCGCGCTGTCATTCGCGCGCGCCTGGGGCGGCGCCCTCGATGCGCCGCCGGCCGGGCTCACCAAGGATGTACGCGCCGCCCTGGCGCCGTTCGTTCAAGATGAGGTGATCGACGAGGTGATATGCGGCGAAGCGATCGTCGCGTTTCGGCCAGGCGATGTCACCAATGTCCCGCAATCCTTCCGGGACCTCACGAATCACGAGCAGCCCGCGCCATCGCCCGGCGACGACGCTGTCGCACAAGTCGCTGCGGCGAGGCCCAGCCGGTGAGCCTCGTCAGCCGAAGCTCCGCGCTCTCGCAAAACCCGGACATCACGCCCACGCTGTCCCGCGCGGCGCTGATCACGCCACGCGAGCCTGACCCCGCGGCGCCGGCGGTGGGCGGCAAGAGGCCGTTGGCCCGGCGGACCTGGCACCGGCTTGGCGGGGTGCTATGGCATTACGGCGCCGTGCTCCTGTTTCTTCTCGCCTGGCAGTTCGTTGCCACCGTCGGCATTGTTGATGCATCGGTCATCCCGCCTTTCACCAAAGTTGTCGTCGCCATCATCCGCGGCTTCGCGGATGGCGACCTGCTGACGAACACGATGGTCAGCCTGGCCCGCTCTGGCGCCGCCTTCGCGATCGCCGTCGTCTTTGCCATACCCCTTGGGCTCTTCATGGGCACGTATCCGCGCTTCGAGAGCTTTGTCGACGCGCTGTTGCAGCTTTTTCGGCAGACCTCCGCGCTGGCGATCTACCCAATCTTCATCCTACTGTTCGGGTTGGGCGAGACCTCGAAAATTACAATAATTTGCTGGGCGGCGTTCTTTCCGCTTTTGCTCAACACAATCTCCGGGGTCAAACTCGTCGATCCGCGCCAGATCGAGATGGTCCGCGTGTTCGGCGCTTCAAAGGCTCAGCTGTTCAGACGGGTCGTGCTGCCCGCCGCCGCGCCTTCGATCTTTGTCGGTTTGCGACTAAGCGCAACCATGTCGCTGCTGCTCCTGGTAGCGGCGGAAATGATCGGCGCGAAATCGGGCCTCGGCTTTCTGATCATCAACGCGCAATACAATTTCGAGATTCCGTTGATGTTCGCAGCGATTGTCGTGCTGGCGCTGATCGGCCTTCTCGCCAATGGCGTGTTGCTCGCCTTGCAACGATTTATTTGTCGATGGGAGACAGCCGGACGAACGAAGGCGGCGCGAGAAGGGCGCTGACATTGCGGCGCGCACCGCCAAACATACCATGAACAACACCGCCAATGGCGGATTACTGAATACATTGGATGGCCAAACATATTGGGGGAAAGATCATGTCGATACGTGACCGTTATTTCAACCGACGAACTTTTACGCGCGCCATAGCGGGTATGGGGATCGCTCCGGTATTATATGGGTCCGCCGCCCGTGCGGCGGCGACCGACGATGGTGATACTACCGTGATCCGGTATCTGAATTCACATGGCGGGGTAGAGAGCTTCGAGATGGCCAACGCCCTGGGCTATTTTCAGGGCACGAATATTCAGATCGCTTCGCAAGGCTATTCAGCCGGCGGCCCTGAAAGCCTGGTCGCCATGGCATCCGGTGCCGTTGATATTGCCGGGTCGGCAACACCCGCAATCATCAACGCAATCGCGGCAGGTCAAGAGATTATTGGCGTATTTCCCAATGGCGGTATCGACCAGACCGTCAACAGCAAGTTTTTCGTGCTGGCCGATAGCCCGATCCGTGCCCCGCGCGACCTTGCGGGAGCCTCGATCGCGGTCAATATCCTCGGCGCCGCGCTCGACTACACGACCCGTGAATATCTCAGGCAAGCGGGTCTAAAACCTGAAATAGTGAAGCTGATCACCGTTCCCGGACCGCAACTGGAGCAGGTTCTCCGGCACAAGCAGGCGGATGTCGTGTCGGTCGGCGCTTGGCAGGCGGTGTTCGCCGGCAAAATCCAAGCCGATGGCGGCGCGCGGGTGCTGTTCACCGATTACGATGTGCTCGGGGCCATCGTGCTCGGAAGCTATGCGATGAAAAAATCATTTATTGCAAAACACCGCCTGGCAGTCGGGCAATTCGTCACCGCCGCGGCCCGGGCCGTGAACTGGAGCCAGGCCAACCCGCAGGCGGCAAAGCAACTCGTCGCTAAGCTGTTGGCAGGCCGCGGCGATAATCCGGCGGTGGCGCAATATTGGCCTGGCTACGGCCTGCGGCCGAACGGGGCCTATGTGCCGCATGATGCGCAATTCTGGATTGACACGCTGGTACGCGGCGGCCGCCTGGAACCGGGCCAGCTCACGCCTGCGGATGTCGAAACCAACAAGTTCAACGCGCTTGTAACCAATAGCTAATCTAAGCCCATACGAGTCCCTCATTAGAACGGAGTAACCGCGTCATGAATGCCGAGCCGTATCGCCTTCCCAGGCTCGAGGTACGAAATCTGCGGAAGGAATTCGTCATCGACGGCAAGGTCCATCCCGTATTCAGCAATCTTGACCTGTCGATTGAGCCCGGTGAGTTCGTTGCCATCGTTGGCGAGAGCGGCTCGGGGAAAACCACGCTGCTACGGATCATTGCCGGTCTGGAGACGGCCCAGTCCGGTTCGGTTGCAGTCGGGGGCACGCCGATCAGGGGCGTAGGCACAGACCGGGCCATGGTGTTTCAGGAGCCGCGCCTGCTTCCCTGGCTGAATGTACGAAAGAATATCAGCGTCGGGCTCGAGATGCAGGGATATTCCGCCAGCGACATCCGCCAGCGCGTTGATACGCTTCTGGGTCTCGTCGGCCTCTCCGCATTCGCCGCAGCCTATCCAAGCCAGCTCTCGGGCGGCATGGCGCAGCGCGTCGGCATTGCGCGGGCGCTCGCAGCCGCCCCGGACATCCTGCTGCTCGACGAGCCGCTTGGCGCGTTGGATGCCATGACCAAAATACGCATGCAGCGTGAACTTGAACGTATTTGGCAAGAGCAGGGGCTCACCATCGTCATTGTGACACATGACATTGAGGAGGCGGTTTATCTGGCCGATCGGATCGTCATCATGTCGAAGGACGGCGCCGGTATCCGCGATGTGATCCCGGTATCACTACCGCGGTCACGCAACCGCAGCGCAGCTGCGTTTGGCCGGGTTCGGCAGGCGCTGCTGGAGGAGTTCCAGCTGATCGCGCATTGAGGCGATGTTGGTGAACGATGAGGGATGTGACCAGCAAAAATAGAGCGGTCTGCAGTGCAGACCGTATTGAGGGGTAACTCCGACGGCTATAGCGTAGACGGATGCTCATCATCGTTCCCTACGGAACGCCAATTTTTTCGATAGCTTAATAGTTATTTTGATGCGTGCTCGGGCGCCGTGCGATTTCTGTACGGCTTATATCATCTGGCGAGGGGCTAAAATTCAGCGTTTGTTGAAAGCGACCGGCCCGCGTATTCTGGGCCTAAATCATAACCGGAGGGCCTGAAATTGGTCGTGTCCCCGCTGGTGGTGTAGGTGGCCGCTAATCGGCCTGCCGTAGCGACCGCCAAGGGTCTGGCGTAGGCAGGCCGATTGGCGGTCACCGGGGCGGTGTTTGGGTAGAATTGGGTTGCAACTCGCAACTCTGACCCAAGGAACCAACCACGATGACCGACGACAAGATTGCGCTTTCCAGCCTTTTGGAGAAGTCCTCTGATTCCAGTTTTCTGCGCGAGATGATCGGCTTTGCGGCTGATCGCCTGATGCAGCTGGAGACCGGGGCGATCTGCAACGCCGCCCCCGGTGAGCGCAGCGCCGATCGCCAAAACCAGCGCAACGGCTACCGCGACCGCGACTGGGGTGAGGCGGATCAGAAAACGATCCAGTGGATCGTTTTCCCGCCGAACCGCGCCGGCACGGTTGAACTGCGCATCCCCAAACTACGCCGCGGCAGCTATTTCCCGGCCTTTCTGGAGCCGCGCCGGATGGCCGAAAAGGCGCTCACCGCCGTGATCCAGGAAGCCTACATCCAAGGCATTTCCACTCGTTCCGTCGATGATCTCGTCAAAGCCATGGGGATGGAAGGCGTCAGCAAAAGCCAGGTCTCGCGCCTGTGCGGCGAGATCGACGAGCGGGTGCAGGCATTCCTCACCCGGCCCATTGAGGGCGACTGGCCGTATGTCTGGCTGGACGCCACCTACATCAAAGTCCGGCGCGACCACCGCATCGTCTCGGCCGCCGTGATCGTCGCCGTCGGCGTCAACAGCGACGGCCGGCGCGAGGTCCTGGGGATGACCACCGGCCATAGCGAGGCCGAACCGTTCTGGGTCGAGTTCCTGCGCAGCCTGGCGCGCCGCGGCCTGCGTGGGGTGAAGCTGGTGATCTCGGATGCGCATGAATGGCTGAAGGCCGCGATTACAAAAGTGCTAAGCGCCACCTGGCAACGTTGCCGCGTCCACTTCATGCGCAACGCGTTGAGCTATGCCGGCAAAACCCAGAAGCGTGTCGTCTCCGCCTGGGTTGGCACCGCCTTCGCGCAGGACGATGCGGCGGCCGCGCGCAAGCAGTGGCGAGACGTCGCCGACCAGATGCGCCCGCGCTTGCCCAAACTCGCCGGGCTGCTCGACGAGGCGGAGGCCGACGTGCTCGCCTATATGGACTTCCCCGCCCAGCACCGCGCCAAAATCCATTCGACCAACCTGCTGGAGCGGCTCAACGGTGAGATCAAACGCCGCGCCGATGTCGTCGGAATCTTCCGCAACGAGGCCGCCGTCACCAGGCTTATCGGCGCCCTGCTGCTCGAACAAAACGATGAATGGACGACACAGCGCGCCAGATACATGACACTGGAAACCATCGCCCCAATGAGCGACACTGCCCTCGTCAGAATGCCAGAACTGGTAGCCTGACCAAGCAGCCAATGCTGCTCAGGATACCGCTCCTGCACCACGCGGTGGGGCACGATCATCGCGGACAGGAAGCTCGAAGGGATGACGCCCTTTGGGTGTAAATCGGCACCGAAGTGGGACCCCACCCAAACCTAAAGCAATTCATTGATCCACATAAAAGAATTGGTGTTTAGCCGGGGTCCCAATCGGCCGATCTGGGTCCCTCGCGAATTGCGTTTATGATTTGATTTCAAGGGCTTCAATCGATTTTGGACGGGTCCCACTTCGGTGCTGTTTCACATTATCTGTTTAATCGCCGGCGGCATTGTTTTAAGTGCCTGCCGAACAGCATCATCACATTTTGCGCAGAGATCGCGGATGATCTATGGCGAGCGCTGTTCAACGGCCAATGAAGGCGGTTTTACGGGAACAAACGAATGCAAGGCAGAGTAAACCAGATCGGGACAAACTTATAATGGCGGGCACAACACGCCGGCAGGACCGGATGCATCTCGGCGTGTTCGTCCAGGCGGCCGGGCACCATGTCGGCGGCTGGCGACATGAACATGCGCAGGCCGGCGCCGAAAATCTGCACCTCCTGCAGACCATCGCGAAGCTCGCCGAAGCCGGGAAATTTGACCTGTTCTTCCTGGCCGATGGGCTTTCCACCGGCGCCGATGCTCACCCATCCATGATCACCCGCTTCGAGCCGCTCACGCTGCTGGGCGCGCTCGCTATGGGCAGCACCCATCTTGGCCTCGCTGCCACCGCCTCAACCACCTATGGCGAGCCATTCCACACCGCCCGGGTGTTCGGCACGCTGGACCATTTGAGTGGCGGCCGTGCCGCCTGGAATGTGGTCACCACGTCCTACGAAACCTCGGCCGCCAATTTCACCCGTGGCAAGCACCCGCCGCATGATCAGCGCTACCAAATCGCCGAGGAATATGTCGATGTCGTGAAGGGCCTCTGGGATAGCTGGGATGACGGCGCCTTCGTGATGGACAAGGCGACCGGCCATTTCGCTGCCCCCGGAGCGATGCATTACCTCAACCATGAGGGCGAACATTTCACCGTCAAAGGCCCGCTCAACCTCTCCCGCCCGCCACAGGGCCATCCGGTCATCATCCAGGCGGGTTCCTCCGGCCCCGGCCAGGACCTGGCGGCGCGCACCGCCGATATATCATTCACCGCGCAACAGACGATCGAGGAGGCGCGCGAATTCTATAGCAGCCTGAAAGGCCGGATGGCCGGCTTCGGCCGTGCCCCCGGCGATATTAAAGTCATGCCCGGTGTGTTCACAGTGGTCGGCCGCACCCGCCAGGAAGCGCGCGAAAAATTCGACAGCCTCCAACGATGGATCGACCCTGCCTCCGCCATCGGCCTGCTCTCTCAGCGCCTGGGGCATGACGTCTCCGGCTTCGACCTGGACGGCCCGCTGCCCGACCTGCCAGAGTCCGATCAGATCCAAAGCCGCTCCAAATTGCTGCGCGAAATGGCGCGGCGGGAGCAGCTCAGCTTGCGGCAACTGCTCAACATCGTCGCCGGCGCGCGCGGCCATCGCATCCTCATCGGCACACCCGAGGATATCGCCGATTCGCTGGAGGAATGGTTCATCGCCGAGGCCGCTGATGGCTTCAACATCATGCCGCCCTTCTTCCCCGGCCCATTTCAGGATTTCGTTGAACTCGTGGTGCCGGTGCTGCAGCAGCGTGGCCTGTTCCGCCGGGACTATGAAGGCCCGACCTTACGCGACCAACTGGGTCTTGCCCGCCCCGCCAGCCGCCACGCGGGCACCTGATGGCGACCCCCTGGCTGGAATTCCTGGCGCAGTCATGCGCCGGCGACGATTTGGCAAACGGCGCTCAGGTCGGCGCCGCACTGGCCAATACGGCGCTGGACTGGGCAGGTGCTGCCATCGCCGGCACCGCGCACCCCTGGCACCATAAATACCTCGCCGCTTTCGCCGCCTGCGCCGGCTCGGTCACCGGCATAAAGGGCGGCACGATCCTGGGAGATGGCCGTTCCTGGCCGGTGGTGGAAGCCGCCGCGGTCAACGCCGCCATCAGCCATTTCTGGGAATTCGATGACGTCCATCGCAGCTCCACCATGCATCCTGGCATTACGGTCTACCCGGCCGTTTTCGCCCTGGCGCAGACATTGCCAAAACCGGATGGCGGCCGCATGCGCGCCGCCGTGGTCGCCGGCTACGAGGCCGGCACGCGCGTCGGCACCCTGCTCGGCAAGCAGCATTACACCATCAGCCACACAACGGCGACCGCCGGCTGTTTCGCCGCCGCCGCCGCCGCTTCGAAAATGCTGGGCCTGACCGCCGAACAGACAATCTGGGCCTTCGGACATGCCGGCACCCAGGCCGCCGGCCTGTGGCAGTTCCTGGATGACGGGGCGGTCGACGCCAAGCCGTTTCACGCCGCCAGCGCCGTCCGCAACGGCCTCACCGCCGCCTTCATGGCCCAGGCCGGCATCACCGGCGCCACCCGCATCCTAGAAGGCAAGCGCGGCATGATGGCCGCCTGGAAGCTGGGCCAGGCAGCCGGGCAGGAAAGCCAGCTGCGCCCCGGCGCCACGCCTGAAATCACCCGCGCGACCATCAAAAGCTGGCCGGTCTGCGGCCAGATGCACAGCCTGCTGGATGCGACCGAAGCGCTGCGCCGCCGGCCGGATTTTGCCGAAAGCCCGTTCGCGCGCATTCGGGTCGACGTGCCCACGCCGCTGCTCGAAATTGCCGATGTTAAACACCCCACCACCATCAGCGCGCTGAAATTTTCCACGTCCTTCTGCGTCGCCTTGTTGCTGAGTGGCCGCACCCTGCCCTTCTCCTGCCTAAATGAAGCCTGGCTGAGCGAACCGGACCTTCACGCCCTGGCCGCCCGAATCGAAGTCGTCGCCGACCCCGCCTTCGACCGCCGCTTCCCCAAAGAACGGCCTGCCCGCATTACAATCTGGCCAGAGACCGGCGCGCCCCTTACCGAGGAACGCAGTTTTAGGCGGGGCGACCCGGAGGAGCCCTGGACCTGGGAACCCCTCTCCTGCCGCTTCCGCGATATCTCCGGCATCGCTGGCATCAGTACCACGGCGCAGGACGAGGTGATCGCCTGGTGCGCCGGCTTCGGCCGGGGCGATGAGGCGTTGGCGGAGGTGCGCGAGGCACTCTTCGTCAGGCCGTTTCGGAAAGAAAAGTAAGCGCTTCTTCTTTGAAAAAAAGAAGCAAAAAACTTTTGCTCCTGGGGGCGTTGGCGGCGGCTTGTGTCACTTAAAAGAACGAGGTGTTTGGGCATTGCCCATGGCGGTTGGCATGCCGCGCAGGAGCTAGAGTTTTTGGTTACTTTTTCAAAAGGCTCTAGACCAGTAATTTGCGTAATTCGGCAAGGATCGCTTCGGGGTCCTTGCCCCAACGCCACTCGCATTCTTTGAGGTGCAGGTCAAAATTGACCTTCACGCCGTTAAAGCGTGCCAGGCGCCGTTTTGTGTAGGACCAGAAGCTTTCGATGCCGTTGACGTGGATAGGGCCGTCGGTGAACGGGTTGCCCTCCTTGCAGTACTTTTTGATGCGCAGGTGCTTGTCGTAGCCGACATCGACGAGCCCATCATAGCCGCGCCAGCCATCGGTCATGATGACGCTGACAGGATTGACTTTTCCCCTGATAGCATCCTGTAAAGTCTTGGCTTTTACGTCTGGCACAATCTCGGTGAAGACGCGTCCGCCGCGCTCAAAAATACCGAATACCGGCTGTTTCAAAGTGCCGCGTCCGCGCTTTCGAGGGGCCAGCACACCGCGTGGGCGTTCCGGGCCGAAATAGCTCTCGTCGCATTCGATCACACCGACGAGGCTGGCGATCTGCTGTTTCTGGTGAGCGTGAATCGCGACCCGGAACAGACCGTAATAACGGTTGACCGTCTTGCGATCGAGGCCGGTCATGAGGGCTGGTTGGGTGGCCGTGAGGTCCACCGCGAACGCCCACATGATCTTTTTCTGCTTATAAGTAGATAACCCATTCTTTTTGTTCAGCATTTGACCATGATACACCGTTATTCATGGTCTAGAGCCTTCAAAAAAGTAACTGCTAACTCCCGCCCTTCACCTGCCCCGCCGGAAAGAACAGGTCAGACCACGATGTCGGATCCCGTTTAATCATCCCGCTCTTGTACATGAAATCTACAAACTTGCTGATATTCTCGGGCGTCCGCGAATAGCTCACCTGTGGGTCTTGCAGGATTTTCACAATGGCTGCCGCCGGCGTTTTCTTGTCGTGCGATTCCGCCAGATAGATCTGCGCGGCTTGCGCCGGGTCGTTATGGATCAGCGCAATCGCATCATCCTCCGCCGCCAGCACTGCCTGCACCGTCTTCGGATTGGCGTTATAGAAGCTGGCGGTGGTCGCGATCACCACCACCGTCGCCGGGCCACCAAGAATTTGATAGTTGGTAACGATATTATGTACTTTCGGGTCCGCCAGCTCCTGTTCCTGGAACGGCGGCACGCTGAAATGCGTGTTGACGGTATTAGAGCCGGACAGCAGCGAGAGTGCCGCATCCGCAGGTGACATGGCAACTTCCAGCGCGTTGAAATGCGACGGATCGCCAAACGCCTGCTGGGACGCCATGCGCAGCATGATGGATTGCGGGGAGACCCCCACCGTCGGCACCGCGATGCGGTCCGCGCTGGTCAGGTCCTTGACGGTTTTCACATTCGGGTCGGTCGTCACCAGATCGTTCGGCAGCGCGTCCTCGGCAGCGACCGCCTTCACCTGGCCGCCGCTGGCGGACCAGAGTGTGGCGAGGTTGGTGACGCCGAAGCTTGCGAAGTCCAGCCGCCCGGCCAGCAGCGCATCGGTCTGCGCGCCGCCATTCTGCACCAGCCAGTTCACCTTGGTATTCGCCAGCCCCAACGCCGCCAGATGCTTCTCCACCAAATGATCGTGCTGCATGACCATCATCACGAAATGCGGCAGTCCGGGCTGGCGCCCCAATGTCACCGTATCCGTCTCGGCGCGCGCCGGCGCCCAGCCGCCGGTGATGGCGGCGAGCGCCAGAAATGAACCAAAAATCGTTCTTATCGGTCTCATATTCTCTCCAGACTTATGTTTGTTGGCCCCAGCGCCGGACGGTGCGGTGTTCGACGATCCGGAAAATCAGATTTTCCACCAGTAGGCCGATGCAGATGATCGTCAGCAGCCCGGCGAAAACCGAAGGTATGTCGAGCGAATTTTTTGCC
>Ga0209208_10007923_pt1 | contig 14277 bp, 11 predicted proteins | sample S1TSphfallax_3_FD_187694 | JGI IMG/M metagenome (GOLD analysis project Ga0209208, IMG submission 187694) | Host-associated microbial communities from peat moss isolated from Minnesota, USA - S1T2_Fd - Sphagnum fallax MG (SPAdes) (version 2) | ecosystem: Host-associated > Plants > Peat moss >...
TGATTGGAAGGAAGTGCATGCAACTCCAAAACAAAATTGAAGTTTCATCTTCCTAATTGTTATGTTATAACTGTGAGCGTGAGTCTTATTAAGGATAATTTTTTTCAACTTGCTTGTCTTCATTTTGCATTTTTTGGGGTCTCATTTTAAAAGATTTAGTTAAGCCATTTGTCATGATCAAAAAGCTATGACCAACTATAACAAAATAGGCATATAAATTATCTGAACAATACATGAAAATAAAATGAACAAAGACATGAAATACACAAATCGGATTCAATTCATGATAGAAAACTTAGGAAAATGGAATGGGGTGAACAAAAGTTTGATGCAAGGTTGTAATATTTCAAATCAATGTTGATCAAACTAAGGGTAATAAATTATTTTATCTTTATTCATATTAGGGTCAAACTAGGTCATAAAAACTTTTATAACCTTGAGCATTTTTTTAACATTTTTTTACCTTGTACATGAAAAGTGAATGGTGATGAATGAATTTCATTGAAGAAAGATGAATATTGACAGATAAATTTAATTCATGATTTGAAAGCTACAAATTAAGTAATATGGATGGATTTCATCCATCATGGATGAAAAATAGGATGCCCATTCAAATAAATTTCATTGATGAATGCATGAATGACAAATTAAGTTACATGAACTATCACATGAAATATTATAAATAATTCAACTATTTTTATGAAAGTTCAATAAAATCTATTTTGGTGTCCAAGGATGTTATCAATGATGACATTCCTTTCAGTTCATCAATCTTGTTTTGGAACTTGTGCAATGTCATGAATTCTTTACTTGAATTCTTTGGCTTATCATATTATTTGGACCAATGTTGGACTAGTATATAAGTTGTACTCAGATATCAACCTGGGTATCAATAAGAGTATGAAAATATTCAATCAGTCAGGTATGGTTTGTTCATCGTATTACGGTTGAGATCATATTGCCATGGTATGTGAAAATTGGATATTTTGACTCATATCAAATTCGATTGGTAACAACATTTTAAGTACCTTGATCTATATTCATACACAACTATTTATGAGCATTGATGCCATGATATGAATATCAATTTTTTTAGGGTGTAAGGTGTGAATTTTAAATTGTAAGCTATATATTTCAACATGGTGAGAAGCTGATACGTTATAGCTAAGGGCGGGTTTTCAATGTTGGTAGCCTTTGCCTTTGATCAATGATGCATTAGTGATGAATATTAAACCTCTTCAAATCAAAATTGTCATAATAGTTTTTGTTAGTTATTGTATATGACTTATCAAGTGATGATTTCTTTTTTTCCAACTTGGATTTACATGTGTAGATGAATTTTATTTATTTTATGTCATTTATAATATTAATAAAATTAATAATATTAAAACTTTTCAATGTGGCAGCTTTAGCCTTTGATCAATGACACATTTGTGATGATTTTGGGAATCTACAAATAAATTTTGTTGTGATCAATGTTTCATTGATTTTTGAAAAAAAAAAATCATCAAAGATATATTCTTTTCAACTTATGCAAAAAGTTGCACTTTTTTGTGGCATCACATATTAAATCAACACATTCATATTAATATTATGTACCTCTCTAGTATCACACATTACAATATTGTGATACTCATACCATTGTGTGAAAATTGTAAAATTTGTACATACTGATATCATTTGGTATGAGCTTTCATATTTTTGCTTCAATACTTGTATTGCCATGGTATACAAATTTCAGAAAAAATCAAATACCCATACCAGATGGGGTAGGTTAAAATCCAACACTAGTTTGGACATATGTTAATATTTCTAATTACATCATCATTTACATTATCATTATTTTCACAAATTTGTTGTTAGATTTTAATACATGTATGTTATTGATTTTGTTTAGATCTTGGAAAATAGTGGGGCATTCAATTATAACCTCCTTTGTAATTGCCATTTTACTTTATGTTAGCAAATTAAACATTTGAGGATTTTGTGACCAATGAATACGAGTTCTTTGTTATGTGTATACTTAGTATATGCCACCTATTTGAAGTTATAAATTTGAGCTCCAGTGATGATCAATTATTTTATATATCTTTCATGTTTTCATATGGTTTTCAAAAATTCATCATTATTTATGTCAATGTCAAATTTAATTTAAATTAATAAAAATTTCATGGACATGAAAAGACATATATTGATTTGTTCTTTCATATCCATGTTGGTGGATAGGGAAAAAGAGTGAGATAGTTATAAAATGAAAATAGTTAGTAAAAAAAGTAGGAAATAATTATTATGAAAGTTAATAGGAAAATAAAGTTGTTATTAAGAAAGAAATGAAATAAGTAGACTTGAAAATGAGATAGTTATTTTTGAAATTGTTTTTGGAATGGTCCATGGATGACCATATGAAGGATTTCAAAAAATCCCTATATACTAGTTTAGATTAGTCGTCACTGGAATTAAATTTTTCATTATTAACATGCACACAATTCCAATTAAGCTTGTAGAACTTGTTTAATTTCAAGTTGGACCCTAGCCATTTCTTTTTTCCCCATACACCAACTAGATGCATGAAGACATGAATTGAAGGTATCATCTTCAACTAGATTTGATGTGAATGGTTTTGTAGACTTTTGCATTTCTTTTGTAGTTTTTATTGTCAAAGAAAAAATTCAAATTATACTAATGATTGATTTTTCATTCTATTCATATTCACATCTATAATGATGTCTATTTCAATATTTTACTTTGCTTGGTTCTAAGATACCTCCAACAATGATACCAATCTTGTTCCAACCCATTATGAGATTCACATTTTTCCCCTTGGGGACTTAAGGCATTTTCTAGTAGTTCTTGTTCAACACACTCCAACTATTACCTTCTTCAAGTTTGGAGCTAGCTTGATTTATTTATTGTGTCAAAGTCAAATAAATTGTCCAATCCCTTCATGGGCTCATATTCTAACTTCTTTTCACTTCTAATTGCTAAGAACTCTTCTTGTCTAAGAATAATAATTTTGTTGCAAGTTGCCTTCTTCCTATGGTGATAATTAAATTATTAATCTGACACTAATTTGCTTGGACCAATGTGAATCCAAGAGGCCTTGGGTATCAACAATATTGTCATGAACTTTTTTTTCTTTCACAATGCTTACACACAAATGTTCTCCTCCAACTATCTCCTTGATGTCTTCCTAGTGACATGCTCTTCTTGATACTCATCAATATCCAACCCTTTCCTTCTAACTTTTAACTACCTAGGTGGTGGCTTGGAAAAACTATCAAAAAACTTAAAGGAATAATAAAACACCACATGTTCCATTGTTGATCCATTGTGATGTTGGCATTCCACTCTTTAATTGCCATATTGTCAACATGAACATAATATTAGGTCATGTTGTCATGTATGGGAAACATTAGATGCCATTGTGGTGTTTTTGACAAGCTCTTATCAAAATGTGAACACTTATGAGTTATCATTAAAACCCGAAATCCTACTCTTGATGATGAGGAAGAGAACAAACCTTTATGAGTATGCACTCCAAAGAGACCATGACACCTTTCCAATAGATTAGAAAAAAGGTATTAGACCTTCAAATCTCTTTGAAATCATGCACTTGATGGTGAGGAAGATAGTAAGTGATGTGTAATGACTTTATCCTTTATGGTAGGTACAAACAAAATTGTGAGAGCTGATGGAATTGTGTAACATGGTTAGATAATTTGGATGCAAATATTATTTGATTAAAAACAATAAAATCAGCCTTGTGAATAGAGCAAGGTCTTCAACTTGTTGCCCACAAAATTGGTTCCAAATTCAAGTAAACATTGTGTCCCAATTCCTACACAGATGTACGCAATCTTACTTGTAAGTGTGTTTTACAATCCATACATAGAAACCATGATTCATAATATCTTGCAAAGTTGTAGCATTAGGGCTTCAAAGTCTCCAAAATCTCTACTCTTGATGATGATGATAATGATGAGGAAGAGAACTCAAACAAGTGTGAAATCCAAAGAAAAGAAATCACCATAGTCTCTGGTCTCTTAATTAATGCTGCAATCTGTGGTCTCGTACCTTAGCACTCTTCAGGTGCTGTCCAAGGTTTCCTAGCGCTCAACTCAAACTGGAAGATCTACTTGCTAAAACCTGGCTTTGACATGACATTTTTGGGAGAAATAGGGAGCCCATTTTGTGGACCCTCAGTCCTCCTGCTTCTTTCATGAATTTTTCTTAGTAAAAGGGGTTTGCTTTCCCCCTGCCCACATGGAGTTCTCTTCAGGTGTCCAATTGAAAAGTGAGTGGGCCCGTCAATCTATATTGCAGTCTTTAGACTATGAGTACAATCTAAAGGTTGAAAGAATTTTGCACTCTTGAAAGATCAAAGATCTGGTCTGATCAATCTATTGCAATCTTATACTACTCTTGTAATCTAAGATTGAACTTTGAATTTTGCTCTCTTGAAAGATTGAAGATTTGGTCCCATCCATCTATTGCAATCTTAGATTACAATTGCAATCTAAGATTGAAAATTGAGTTTTGCACTATTGAGAGATGCAAGATTGTGGTTTTACAGATGAAGAAGAAGCTCACCAATTGCACAAGTTTCAACTTGGTGATCATTCGTATGTCAAGTGCTCTCGGACTTTGAGAGATTAGGCGCCTTAGGGCAAGTTCCAGCAATCCAAATTCTCTTCAAGTTTGCAGAATAGTAAAGTCTCTTGAAACCAATAGGTACTCTGGAATTGTTTTTTTCACGGTAAGAAAAAAATTCTCATGCAACAAATTTCAGATTTTGCGAAAATCTCACGTGCAATTCTGCACTGGCTCACAGAGGCGGAGTGTCCGATGATGAAGATGATGGTGGTAGTGGTGGTGGTGGTGTTGAATATACATCAGAACCAAAGGGGAGAGACGACGGACGGACGGACTCATCTGCAAGGAACTAACTAGATCCGCGGCTGGACATGTGACTAGACACTCAGAGTTGGCGGTTACATGCTGCTTCACAACAAGACTTCTTCTGATCAGGAGGTGCCCCTTCAATCCTGTCTTGTAACAAGACTTGTTGCAGCTACAGTTGCACTCTTCAGCTAGTGCGCAATTATTTTCCACTTGTAACAATCAAGACATTTGACATCCCCACATTGCATGGGTATTTCATGTACCAGATATGATCTTGCAGGTTCGTGGGCATCTCCTTTGTCTCAGACTAATTCCCAACTTCACGAATGGCAAATGGGGTGTAATTTGCCCGACCAGGTAGCAAAGAAAAACTTGGGAAAAAAAGGGGTACCTTATCCACCTAGCTAGAGGAGAACTTGCTTTGTTGTGTCTCTAACGGAGGGGATGATGAGCAATGATGGGTGGATAGGTGGACATCAAGCAGAAACTCAATATGTGGGATTGGAGCACATGCAAAGTCCCCATTTGTGTCGGAGATGGCCAGCAATCTCTTCGTTGGCTGGGCTTTGCCGCTTGTGCTCGTGTCGCATTCGAAATGGGTGCGTTGTAAAATTTTGCTTGTACCCTAAAATCTTCTCTTCCTCTTCATACACGTGCACATTTGGTGTTGCTTCACAATCTTCCGTTTACCAATACCACTAGATTGCTGTAATTTGTCTTGCAATCCATCCAGTGCATAAACAAGAGCACAATGTCTATCTGGAACACACATACATGTGGGTTGGTTTCCTTTCCAATTCAGCTGGTTTACAGAATGCACAAGAGAGAGAGTCTAGGGAAGAAGAAGAATAAGGTAGGCTAAGATGACACATGCTTCAAGTGATAATGGAAGAAGCTTTAATGGTGACAACTCTTGCACAATTCCAAGCTCTGTCATTGGTCTTTGCCCAGTACAAAGTTTCCCCCTTTGCAAATGTCTTCCACTTTCCTCAAAGACAATTTGGTGAAGGAGCTCAAGCTAATAAGACCAATTTTGTCGATGGTTTCTGCAAGTTTTTATTATGATGCTCCAAGTCTACAAAATCCACAGAAGCTCTTGGTCCCGATGAAGTCCAGAGCAAATTTTCATTCTGAAATAGCACCTAGGTTTTAGAGATCCGTTCTAAGGGCTCATAAGTATTTACCAATCCAGATACAATTTGATCTACAATTGCACATGCTCGCTTATGATGCTCCCAACATATTCAGCATCCAAGGAAACTCTTGATTGATAAAGGTTGTGCATTTGTTGTTTTGAACTAGAATAGGTTTTAGAGAGAATAAGAGAGAATAAGAGCTCATAAGCATTACCAAAATGGGATAAAAATTATGTGACGTACAATTGCACATGCTCTCTTATCATGCTCCAAGTACCCCATGTCTGAGGAAGCTCTTGATTGATTAGGTTTATGCATTGTAACTTTGAAATAGGTACGCTTTAGAGAGCAGAGCTTGACATAAGCATTACCAAAATGGGATACAAATGGGATAAACTATTTGAGGAAGCTCTTGATTTTAAGAAGTTTGTGCATTGTAGTTCTTAAATAGGATAGGTTTTAGATCTTGAAGATCTCATAAGGTTGTTCCCAAAATGGGATTACAAATGTGATCTAAACTTGTATGCTTGCTTGTTTTTGTACTTGCAGGAGAGGTCCCTGCCAAGTATGTTCCACAAGGCATCAGTTATGAGGTACTTATCACATTTGAGAGTTGTTGACCTAAATTTTGATCAAGGATTTTCATTTTGAGGATATATATATATATACACACATGGTTTTAGAAATGTAACACCACTTGTGTAAATTGAGGTTGAAAGCTAATATGATTGATGATCATCAAGTGGAGTATTTGATTGAAATTCTTTTCATGTTTGTATGTTGAAGCTAGATCAACTACTTACCTTGTAGATTCATGATCTGCCTCCCACTGATTACAGGAGTAATTGAAGTGAATATATGCACATGCTTGTTAATTCTTTTTTTTCTCAAATGACTTTTGGGTCATTGGGGGTTTGTTCACTGAGTGAAAGAAAAGGGCACATTGTTGGATGTTGATTACATTATACAAGATGCTTGCAATGATGGCGATCAATTAGTAGTCGAGTATTCAGGTTTAGGTTTCTTAATCAATGTGTCCTCTTAAGTATCTATCAACCTTGGTAACTATGTAAATTTTCCTGTTCCTTTCAATTATGGCACAAACCACTCTTAACTTTGGACAATATGCATCATGACATCTGAATCACATGGATCACTTATATTGAGAAGCATTGTTTCACTTTCTTTGTCATTTTCATTGAATTGTTCCAATGGAGCTTACTCATATGCTACTCTTGATTGCTAACCCATTCTATGTAATGCAAAGTAACAAAATTGTCATAAAAGAATCTATTGGATGTGGGTGAAACCAACCAACTTTCGCTCTGTGGTAGTTGAACAAGCTCTTGCTTTCATCAAACTAGAATCATGTACATATGGCATCTTGTAGTCAAAAGTGATGTGCACACTTTATAGGTGGCCCAAAAGCTTATACCCTACGCTGGGAGGGAAGGCCAACTACACCAAATCCTGATGGTAAGAACTTCACTCTTCCACCCTAGCATTCTTGTGGAAAGAGTTGCTCCCCAATATACAGAGTCTTATGTTTGCTGGAGACATGTGACCTAGTGTCAACTCTGTGACAACCGCTTGCTCAATTGTAGTTGGCACTTGCAATCAATGAAGTTTGAAACTTGACCAGAAAAGATGTAGATCCATGATGCTGGAGCCCAACAACTGTCATGAACTATAGCACTGTATGTCATTCTATGCAATCTTGCAGCTTCATGTTTTGCATTGTTTTGTAAACCCATCCCTTAGCAGATAATCTGCTTCTATGGTTCTATTTTTTCAGACGAAGACAGTGAACTGCTGGACCTTATTTCAGAGGTGGATTTTCTGATATCAAAGGTTGTATCACTAATAACTGATGTTGTGGAGGAGGTTGATATTTTGCTTCATTCCAAGGTCAGTCCCCCTACTCTCTGTGCATTCTTTTGCATCCAACAAACTCCACTATATTTGATGCATGATGCTAGCATTGCAACACTAGACTGTTGGGGACCTCCAATGAGTATGATGTTGTTTATTGCTAGAAGACTCAGCTCAATCTCTTGTAAAGATTCCCCTTCAGTGGATTTCCGTGCAATAAACATCTCTTGACATCTAAGGGTGGCACTCTACTTATGTGATTGTTGTCCACATTTTTTATTTATAACCAGGGAGAGTCTTTAGCACCAGCGTCCCAGATTGTCCCTGAAGCAAAAGAAGCTGCTCTGGTAGAACAACTTTGTGAGCTCTTTCATTCAAGATTTGCCTCTGATTACAAATCTTTCTAGTTGCAAACTCCATGAAAAGTAGAGGAAGAATAAGTCACCAGTGGGTTCAAGTAATCCTGTGCCTTTGACAACATTGGTGCACAAAAGTTTGATTACAAGGATTGAAAAGACTTTCGCAATCTTAGATGATCTTGATTCTTCCCTTTGAAGCTGGGTGCATTCTATTCTATGGATGTTGATCTTTGCTATGCCACACTTGTTTGATGTAGTTGATGAGGATGGGAACCCAATTCCTCCACCACCTCCACCACCAGAAGGACCAGTGGATGAGGCGACTTCCATTGAGAACCCACTCACTTATATTGGTAAATCTATGAAGCTTAATTCTTGAGCTTCCTACACAAATGATGAATGTCTTTTTCTACTCATCTTCACTGACTATGATCAAAGACTCAATTGACTACCATGTAAAATTGACAGTTTGTGCTAACCTGATATGCTATAGACAATGTCTAACAACAATGGTCTACAATGTGGTCATTCTATATGTTTGATGCAGATTGGGAAGCATATGGGCTGACCTACCTTGTATTAAAGGAACTCATGCCTCTTAAGCATATGCGTGAACTTGATGAGGAACTACTGGCTTGTCGCGATGTTCTCAAAGGATATGATGGCAAGTCTTTTCACTTCTCTAGTAACTTGGAGACAGATGATTTCTTTTTTTTGGGAGCAGATTTTTGCATACCCATACCCACTGTTGGGAGTTGATGAAGTCTGTGGGGAGCAATGACAACTAGTCATTGCCATTCATGATGCAAGGAGATGATTTAATGCTAATTTCTGGGTGACTCACAAGGTTATGGTGACAACCATTCTTGTTATGTTGGGTTTGGTTTAATTTGGAATGGATCAGCCAGAACTGACATGACTGTTCATATCTTCAAAATTGTATCTATCTGTTTTCTCATAGATAGATAAAATGTACTTCATATGGATAAAAAATTACATGTTTTCAACACAGAAAAACTCTTGTCCTTACTTTAGCAACATGTACATGAAATTGAGGGTGAGCAAGAATAGAAAAGCTTAACTTGTACTTACATCTGATCAGGACAACTACAAGCCATGCTGATATGGTATAGCTCTAAAGGCACAGAGCTTGAAGACAAAGATTTTGCTGTGCTCAATTTTGTAGGTCTCTTTCATTCCCTTTTCTTCCCATACCCATTTGTCTTGATCCAAGTAACTGAACTGAGGGAAATAATAAAGAGAAACCCCAAAGAAAAAATCAAAGAATCGCTCAACTTTAGACTCACTTAATGCTGAAGAGAATGAGCAATGACATTCTGTTGTAAAACCAAGAGCATAATGTTGCAAAATGAAGAGTTTCCAGTACGCAATCTGGTTTACATGGATAACTCTAAGCAGGTCAACGCATGAGATCCCAATGAGGGGTAACTAAATAGATGATAGTTTTTCCTTAATCTTTAGTGAACAATGTAAAGAGCTGCTTCTTATACTTTGATTGTGCCTCACTGCACAGGATCAATGGCAAGAATTATGGATTGATGCCAATATACCTTCAGGAACTCTTGATTGTATTTCTCTTCACCCTGTAGGGTGTTTATACTTTGTCTAAGGGTCAAGTTATTTCTTACTGAATCCTTGCAAGCTGCAAATGGATTTGAGTATCCTTCATGGGTCTTCACAATCTAGTGTGCAATTCACACATTTACAGATGGCATGCAAAAGCAGTAAATCTTCACTTAGAACTCATATGAGCTTTTTTGAAAGGGTAGCAGCAGAGATTGTGAAATCAATGTGGCAAAAAATGGTGGTCGTAAACCAGATGCTTGGTGCCTATCAGCTTGCAGCTCCTGGTTTCTATGCTGCTCTCATCCATCTAACTGCTGGTACTTCCTTTGCATTTGAACATTGCATCTTTTTGTCATGTTATTTAGTGTGATGGACACATCTGTATCTCATGGATGGAATGTGTGTAGCAATGCTTGTAGTTGGGCCATTGGGTTTTCTCAATTGTTTTAAACATTGCAAATCAAGGTGTTGAACCACTCCTCAAGTGATCCATATACAATATTCTTAAACCATTCAGGGACCTGCAAACCTGTGCAAAAGACAAAGATATGTAATCAGATCTTTGCTGTGATGCAAAGGTGCCTCCACCTGGCTTGAGATAAATTTTTAATAGTCTCTGGAAGGTTTTTTGCTGCAACTTGTGACACATTTTTTTGTTGCAATGGTTGATATTGTGGATAGCTTTATATGGAGGCTGTGGGTCATCGCCAGATTTGAGCAGTTTGTCAGAGATGGTAAGGCCACAAATCTACTGCTTTCTACCAAGGCCTACAACTATCTGGTTCTGAGGACTTGTTCATTTGCACTATCAATGTTTGAATATTCTTTCTGGTTACAAAAATGGTGATGCGCCCATGAGTTTTAGGAACAATCAGTGAAAGCACATTGTGTCAAATTTTCAGTTACAGGTAAATTCAAACCTAAGCATGGGATCTGCTCCCCAGAAATTCCAGCCTGCAACCACCAAAAATTGCACTGTAAATACTATCTAGGTTGTGGACTATGGATTAACAATCTTCCACATACATCCTGTGTAGCATGGGACTCTTGACAATTTATCTGCTGAAGAAGGATTAGATATTTTGTCTATTGGGAGTTTTGTGCATTTTTGAGTTCAACATGTGTGATTGTTGTATGCTTGTGCAGCTAGTGCATCTTATTGTTGACCTTTTGACACCCAACTTTGGGGTGTTGCTGGCTCCCAAACTCAAGGAGCTACAGACTGCTGAAATTCCTGAGTCTATAGTAAGGGGCCTCACTTCACATACCCTTTAAATTTATTTCAGTCTATTGAACGAATAAGTCAGAAGAAAACACATGCATGGTTATTAGAAGTCTTGTGCTTGATTTTGATGTGCTCAACAATCAATTGAAATTCTTCCTTATTTCTTTGGATTCCTTGAAATTTTTATGTGAGACTTGGGTTTTCCTCCCTCAGTTTGGCCCCCTTCTCCTGTCTAATTTTTGAATAACTTTGACAGGCAGTTTTTCTTGAGTTTACAGACACAACAGAAAAGGCAATCAGCATTCACAAGATTCCTGAAGTATTTCCAGAGCCTACACCAGTGTATCCAGAAGGATATGTGCCAGCAGGTCAACAACCGCTAGTACCTCCTCCTGAACAAACCCCTCAACCTCCCAATCCTAAGGATACAATTGCTGCAAAGGGAAAATCAGATGCAAAAGGTTCAAAGGATGCAAAAGGAAAGGATGGTGGTGGTGGAAAGAAAGTAGAAGCTGGAAAGATGACAGATGCAAAAGGAAAAGATGCGTCTGCTGGTGCAAAGGATGGCGCTACTAAGAAGGAAGATGTCAAATCTGAACCCAAACTTGAAACTAAAAAGGGTGGGAAAAAAAAAGGAGATAAGAAAGGAGAAGAAGAGCCCGTGGAGACAGAAGATAGAGGGGTGCAGGCAGATGTACCAGAGGAAGTGAGGAATTTACTACCTTATTTCAAGGTGCTTGCTTCAACTCCTCACCAACCTTGCTGTCCACCTATTCTCCATATTATGCATATGTGGGTGTTTGGATCCAGATGTGTTTTTGTTAAAGGGCCTGACAACTAGAAAATGGGATTTACACAGAAAAATATGGAGTGAGCAGTATATTGAATTTGCATCAAAATCAACGATCAAAACATAGATCCAAATGAACTTCCATTTCATTATTATTATTATTATTATTATTTTGTGAAGGGTTAATTATAAAAGTTCTTTTCTTTCCTTTTGTGTGGGTGGGGAATAGAAATGGAAGATTCTTGGACCTCACTGGGATCCAGGGGAAGGAGCAGCATGCATGATTTATGCTTTGCAAACATCAACAGTACGGTCCTTTTTTGGGTCTTGTTGGTCTTTCTCTGGTCTTTCTTGCATACTGCCTTCAAGTTAACCACTTTGGATACATACTAACAAAGGACTAGATTTTTGTTGCTTACTTCCTATGCACAGCAATTGTGATCTACAGTTTTCAAATTGTGTGACATTGGTGGTGCTATAAATCATGCATTGTCAGTTCTTTACATGAGACTGTAAAACAAAAGGGATTACTATATTTCCTTCTTACATATCACCATAACACTTTTACATGCAGCCTTACTGAAATGAATTAGTAAATTATCTCTCAATGGGACATTTGTTCTGAGATAAACCAGAATAAACCTGAGCATTACAGATTCATCAACAAAGAAGAAGACTTTGGGCATTTGAAAAATTTGTCATACACCAATGAACATGATTCCGTAGGAACATTCTTTTCAATTTTGTAATTTCATTTTGTTTTCACCAGTTCAGTAGTGCTCATGTTTCCAAGTAAATGGGTTGAGGGTTGATATAGTTTGTTTCAGTGCAGGTTATCCAAGAGTTTAAGCCAGTGGAAACCGATCGTTTGACATTTGGACTAATTGAGCTCAAGAGGGTTAGAGGATTAAAATTTTGTTGCTAAACTTGTTTGTGGGATCATTATTGTGTGAATTTGTTTTCTACATTAATAATTGAATTGCATCCAATATAGAACTAAGAGAGATGTATATAACAAATGCCCCACAATTGCTTAATATGGATGTTGAGAATCTTCCATTCATACTCTTGTAAAATCTTGAGATGTCCTTGAGTCTAATTGAGCAACAATTGAGAGAGAGAGAGAGGATGTTATTAATCGGAGGTTTTGGGTTACTCTCTCTACAGATGCTTTTAGCAGCATCACATGTTGCTTATGGGAAGGTGATCAAGAAGCGAGTATCTGAGCACTCATATTTTCGCACACATTTACAGGCTTGTTTTGAAAGGGGAGGGATAGCAAAGCCTTTATACTCAACCTATGAAGAGAAATTGGCTTACTTGCGTAAGATGTGCTTGCGGTATGGAGGAAAACCAGCCCCTCAACCCCCTGTGTTTGAAAAGAAATAGCATCAAATCTTAATTGCATTTATCCTTTTTGAAAACTTTCAGATTGGTTGTTTTTCTTTCAAGACAAGTAAGTAGTGGCACCGACTCAGCTAATCAACCAAAATTGCTCCACTCCACATTTTCAATATATTTCAATGTTTTCATGTTGATGGATGCAAGTTTTCATTGCTACCAATTGTTTTCAATGTTTCATGTTGGAGAATCATGTAAATGGCATGGCTGAATCAGCCCCCCTATTATTTTCTTAGTGGTTAGTCTAACTATTGTAGCTAGGCAGCTCCAACACTTTAATGTCAAAAATTTAATGTATACTTCTCCTAAGATTCCGGCAAATAGACTAAACAAATTAATTAATTATGTTTATTTTTTTACTTATTAAGTACACACCTGAATAGGGCTGAATAAATATTCAAAAGTCCTAGGGATTTTGGCCCCTAGATACCTAATAGGTCTATTTTTCTATGAGGATTTTTGAAAGATGATATTTTGGCTTCAAGTGTCGAAACTTGAGATTAGTTATAATAGAGTTATAATAAGATCTTGAAGGAGTTTGATTTCTTTTAGAGGATTTTTTGAAGATTATATTTTTGCAATGGTGAAATATTTGAGTTTCCATAATTCTTCTTCTTTTTCCTTAAGATCCTTTTTAATGTAAATGGCAAAGCCACAACAGCATGACACATCCCTTTGGTTTCACTAGCTTCATAAGCTTACATCATGGCTTGTTGCAACTCGGCCAAGAAATTGGTTGTTGGCGTCTGATTGATAAGTTTACATCATCTTCTTTTGTCACTGACTCTGCCAAGAAATAGGTTGTTGGCTCCGAGCTAAGAGACTTCACTAATTGGGATATAATTTTGGCTTGAACTGGGAACCCAATTGCCAGTGCTGTCTGGAGAGCTAGTTGTACACTCTATGCTGCTCTTTCGAGAAATTGATTGATTTTGTGTATGTTAACACCCCATGTTACCCCCCGCAAGAGTGAGGCATTCCTGAAAGAAAGGCCCACCATTCTGG
>Ga0209208_10007924_pt1 | contig 14277 bp, 7 predicted proteins | sample S1TSphfallax_3_FD_187694 | JGI IMG/M metagenome (GOLD analysis project Ga0209208, IMG submission 187694) | Host-associated microbial communities from peat moss isolated from Minnesota, USA - S1T2_Fd - Sphagnum fallax MG (SPAdes) (version 2) | ecosystem: Host-associated > Plants > Peat moss >...
AACAAAAAACACATAAAAATAAAAAATAAAAAAGATAAAAACTCGCTTCACCATGTATGTTTTCATGGGGGACTTTTCAACGAATTTTCGAAACAAAAAAAATTTTCAAAAAAAAAGAAAAAAAAAGGCTGCTTTGCGCCTTTGTGTGTCCCTCTTGGTTTAAAGAAACCGGGGGACTTCACAATGTCCGAAGGTCACGGGCACCACTTCATGTTAATTCATATTTCATTTTTACTTTATTCCAAATTCACTTATAATTCAAAAGTGATTATAAAATATTAGTTAAGAACGAACACATGAAAACTTCCATGGAAGTTTTTTTGAACTAAGTCCCCCAAAGGACTATAAATAATGCATGACCTTCAATTTGTTCAACATTAGTCTAAAGTACAATCTTACACCATTGTTTTGTTATGTTTTTTTTATGTTCACATTTTCTCACTACATCATAATAAAGACTTGTTTGTACATTGGTTTTGCACACATCATATACTCAAATTTAGCCTTTGTGTTCTTGTCTTGGTTCCTTTGTGTTATGTTTTGGATTTAAATTTAAACTTATCCTTTCATCATCTATCTTTGTAATTTTATGTTTGTGACACCAAATCAAAATGATTTGTCAACTAGTTTTGAGGTTTAAATTTCATACAACACAAGATTGAAAAACGAGTTGATTCATCTTTGATCCTACCCAATATCATCATTATTCCACCAATTGAAGTACATTGATAATTATTGTTGTAACACATAATAAGAGGATAGATTTGACCACACCTTGGTCACATGATTGTAGTTCAAAGGAGGCTTTAAAACTTGTATACAATTTTTACATAATTGCCTTAAAAAGGCCAACTCCCATGTCAAACTTTTATTCATTCAATAAGGTAGGTATTTTCAAGCCTTCGTCACCAAACAATTTATTTTCAAAACAATATTGTGACTTTAGTAAGGCTAGATGGGCAAGGAATGTGAACTCTACATCCAAAATTTAACCAATGTTTGGGATATTGATGATTTTAATAACTTTTGGGAAATTCTTTTTGATCAAACTCATTAATGAAAACAATTGCTATAACTAAACATGCAACCAATTATCACAAGTGAACATTAAAAAAGCCTTAATGAAGGGCACCTTCAATGGATTTGGTATCGTTGACCTTGGAAGAAAACAATTGCATATATGAATGTTTGTGAAATTCCATTAATCCACCAAGTTGACAAACAACTTGTCATTGTCACAATCCATAAGATCCAAAAAAACCTTAAATTATTCATCAATGTATCTTTTTAAATCATTAAAAATAATGCACAACCTATTTTCCTCTCATTATCTTCATTTGTCCCATTGCAATTGTAAAGGTGTTTAGTATTTTATTTTATTTTTGAAAAATATTTAAAGACAAATTGGTAGATATGCATAACACACTTTCATTGTTCCCACAAAGTCAAAACAAATGTGTAAAACAAATTTTATGCGTTCATGCATTGCCTCCAAGATAGGCATAATGTAATAGAAGTTCATGCATGACAACATCAACATCAAACAAAAAGGTTAGATCTTACAATTATAATGGCATGGAAGTCTTCATTCATTCAAATTAACAAAGATGTGTACTTTATAAAGACCTATTTTGTAGAATATTTAACATAGATACATTTAATCTTTACATTGCATAATAACTTATTCAATTGTGCAACTTGCACTCTCAAGTTGCCTCTTGGGTGAAGAGGAAAAATATGTTTGTGGCTTTTAAGAGCTCTTTAATCTTCTATCCCAAGGGCTACTTGAAGATGCTTAAATAAACATGTTTATTAGATGTGAAACATAATAATTAGTAGATATCAACCAAAATATAACCACTCCATTTGTGACTACATGCAATTTGTAGTTGTTCACAACTAGGTCAAGGAATATTTACAATTACAAGACCAAATTTCAACTATTTTGGTCATTCTCACAACTATGATGCAACTATTGGAAATTTCATTCTATTGGTTGAATGGATTTTAGATTTGTTTTCATCCATTAATAAGTTGATATGTCCCATTAGTCGCAATAATCACCAAATTAGTTGCATCCTAAATGTATTCCATGTGACATAGGGGTGTATTTTTATATATGTATTAAATTTATATTTACGATATATATATTTTTGTGTACATTAAATATGCATATGTATGTATATTGTTCATATAATGAATCTCAACATCAATATTTGAACTTGAAATTTTTATTATGCATTGTAATTTTTTAATTTAATTAAAAATCATTACTAGAATCTAAAACTTGTTATTCCAAATCTGAAACATTTTATTTAAACTCAAAAAATTCTTATTTGAATTTTGAAAATTATATTTGCATCTGAAAAAACTTATTTCAATTTTGAAAATGGTATTTGAATTTTAAAATTGTTATTTGAATTTGAAGTTTAAAATATGAATATTTTAAAAAAACTAGTTGTATTCAAAACTATATGTTTAAGTCTAAAATTATGATTCCAATTATGAAATTTTTATTTAAACATTATAATCAATGTTTCGATTTTGAAATTTGTTATTGGAATTTTTTTTGAATTATTGAATTTGAAAATTTTATTTTAATCTGAAATTTAATATTTTAATTCAAAAAATGTTATTTTAATTATTTTATTATTATTTTAATTTAAACAAAAACTATTTAAATCTCAGAATTGATATTTCAATTCTGAATTTTTAAATTTTAAATTTCAAAAAGACATTTGATCTGAAAAATATTATTTCAATTCTGAAAATTAATATTTTAATTATTTAAAATATATATATGAATTTGAAATTTGATATTTGAATCTGAAATTTTTTCTATTTAAATTCAAAAAGCTTATTTGATCTAAAAATTGATATTTGAGTTTTAAATTATTATTTTCAAATCTAAGAATTAGTATTTCAATTGAAAAAGTTGTTAATTGATTCTAAAAATAGACATGTTAATCTTGAATATTTTTGTTTGAACATGAAAATTTATATTTGAACCCTGAAAAAAAAATATTTAAGTTTTAAATAATCATTTGATTTGAACCTTGAAATATCAATTCCAAATTATTATTTTGGATCCACAAAAGTAATATTTCATATCTGAATTTTTTAATTGGGCCTAAAAATGGGCATTTCAATTTTCAATATTTTTAGTTGAATCTGAAATTTTCAATATCAATTCTGATTTTTTTAATTTAAATTCAAAAAAACTTATTTGATCTAAACACTATTATTTGAATTCTGAATTATTATATTCGAATAAAAATTTGGTATTTCAATTGAAAAATTGCAATTGAGTCTAAAACTAGACATTTTGATTTTGAATATTTTTATTTGAATATGAATATTTATATTTCAATTCTGATTTTTTTTAATTTAAATTCTAGGAAATTATTTGACTTGAAAGCTGAAATTTGAATTCCAAATTATTATTTTGGAGTCTCAAAATTAATATTTCAATTCAAAAAATTATTAATTGAGTCTAAAAATAGACGTTTTAATTTTGGATATTGTTATTTGAATCTGAAAATTGACATTTCAATTTAGAAATTTGTTACTTAAATTCAAAAAATATATTTGATCTAAAAAGTGATATTTGAATTCTGAATTAATATTTTGGAATCTAAATTTTATATTTTAATTCAGAAAATTATTGTTGAAGTTTAAGGTGTTTTTTACTATTGTTATATATAATTAATCGTGTTTATAAATTATTATAAATTATTTTTTATTAATTATAATTTATGCTAAATAATTATTTTTATAACATTTCTTATATTATTATAGTAAGAAAAATTAATTTCTATAAGAACTTGTAATTACAACAACTACTTGCATAGGTGAAATTTTCTGGAAAACATGAATAGGTGCCTCAACTAGTTTGTTAGTAACCTAGTCATACTTGTAGCCTTCAAAATGCAACCAATATGCAACTAGTTCATTCAAGTAGGCTTCTTCGTTTGCACAAACAATCTCCCAACTATTTTCAATCTATTTTGTAATAATCTCCTACATATTTTACCACCACTTTTTCCACTTCAAGTTTTTATCAATTGGAGTTTAGTTATATACCTTAAGCAAGGCGTTGTCCAAAAGTAATTTTTCGAATTCCTTCAACCGGTTGTCCATGCAAGTGGTTTGAAAAACTTCCTTATGTGTTTTGCGAAGTGTCTCCAATTATCCCTTTAATTTTTCAATTTGTACCTGAAGTTTATGGGTATGATTCTCCATATCAATGTTGATTTCCTTCAATTGTTCCCTATATTACAAATAGGTATTCTCCAACTCCAACAAAATGTTTTCCCATTCTACACTAATGGCCTCCATCTTACCATGGTATCTTGTTAACCGGTCTAGATTAGTTTGCAAGGTTTTTAAATCATTACAAGTTTTGAAATGAACTTGGTTAACTCATTGTACTCTGATTATACGGCTTCATCCTTTTTTATTAATCTTTCAACTTTAACGTTTTCAACAAAAAAATGTTTATTCTCTACATGTAGCTTGAAAAGTTAGGTTTTCACAATGGCCAAGTATTTATTTTTGTTCTACAAGGCTTGTTTATGATTAACCAATTTTAGGCAACAAGCTTGTAACTAGTTGTTGGTGTTTTCTAACATGTTATTAGCAATATTGTACTTTGATCTCAAATCAATTAAAATGTCTATTGTTTGAGGCCATGTTTGGGTAACTAGGGTTGCTTGCTTAAAGAAAATTGTAACATGTTTTAGGCTTTCATATTAAGCATAGGATGTCAACATTTTAGGAAAAATATAAACATGTCTAATTTGAACTAGTTCAACAAGTTTAGGCTAAATTGGGTGAACCGATTCTATACCTATTCATAACATGTTGGTAACATGTTCTATAGGAGCAAATGTTTTTTAAATAAGTAAAGGTCCCCGATTTTGTACATTTTCAAAATTAGATTCACTTTGATCCTCCATGTACTAGTCGTTTTTCATCTTTATTGACTCATCATCTTGTTGTGTAGTGACATCAACTTCCATGTCCTCATCACCTCCCTCCATAACATGATTCGTTGACATGTATGAGGTTTTTTTTTCAATGGTGAACTAATTAGTTCTAAATTCAATCGATCCTTAAGTGTTGATGGTTTAGTTTGTACCTTCATTCATTGTGACTACCAAATTGGTTGTTGGTGATATCATTTGCTCACTTATGAATTGCTCCTTGGTTACAACCTCAGGAGAGGGTTCTCTTGATTGCTCTATAATAGTTTTCTTTTCCTCTCCCCCGTAAATTGGTTGTGGTTTTGGATAATCAATAGGCGTATCCTCATTTCACAAGGGGAATTAATGCCATAAATAGACTTCTATAATAAGTCAAGAATAACAACTTGTTGTCTTTTTATTAAGTGTTGCTAACCATATTACAATCTAGTTTTGGTGTTTAGTGCACCAAGTCAATTCTATTAACATTTGTGTCAACATACTGGAACATTAATCGATCTTTTTTCCCTTGTTTGCCAAGTTCAAAGTGATGGCAGTATAGTTGCTAAAATTTGCTAACATTTTTTGTTGGTAAATAATTTGCAAGATTGTTGCAAACCTAGCATGATATTCTTCTTTCATCAGATGATGTTCCACTACTCTTTATTAACAAATGCATCCAGTCCACCTATGTTTTTATGGGCCACTTGGACTTTTTTGACCAACGTGTTTGCTACATAAACCACTCCTTTAACATTGACGCCAAACTACTTCGTGATTAACGTTTGATCAATGGTGATTTTCTCACTACAAACAACAGCCCAAATTCATCCATCCTCTCTAAACTCCCAAGTGTGTAAGAACTCTTCCAATAGGTCTAATCTTAATTAACAATAAACAAGCCACCCAAACCAGCTCACTAAACCCATTATTGTTCTTTGGATCCCATCTAGATCCACTACAACATTTTCTAAATTTCCTTCACTTTAGTAAGTGCTTGCTTATAGGTTACTTTGGTAGGAGAATTGTCTTCCTGTACCTATTCCTTCCCCTTGTGCCTCATCATGTACTTGGATCGGGCTTGGGTAGGTAAAACAACATGGATGTCAAAAAAACCAACTTTTATGTCAAAGAATCCTACTTCAACTAATAATGATGAAAATTATGGCGATTGTCGAACTTCAACAAATCGTTTATTTTTTCTTCTTTCTCTACAACTTTTTTTAAAACATGTTTTCCTCCTCAAAATCATTAATAATGACAAATGTAGGTGTAAGAAGTGAAAATTATTTTCAAAAACCTTGCAATGTTTCTTCAAGTGACGCGCTCGTAACTCCTTGAGGGACTCAAATGTGAGTCCCAAATAGAAAACAATGGAAGAGCAAAGAGTCGGGCACGCTTCTTGGTTCACAACACTGTAGAAGGGTAGAGGGGCATGCTGGAACTTCGGGATGGGACTAGGAAGAATTAACAAGTTTCACTTACTCACATGGGCCTACACAAAACCAACACAAGGTGGTCAATGCATAGTTAGAACACTTTTGGTGCTACGATGAGCCAAGGCAACTTGGACTCACAAGACTCACCACGGTTTAGACTTGGGGGAAGCCACCACCTCCCCCCTTATAATATACTTTGCGCCTCTCCACGAGGCCCACATCCAAATGGCTTTTTGTCCTGGGATTCCCCAAAATTGCCAAGGTTAGGACTCCCACAACTTTAGGGCGCCATAACTTTGCATGTAGACCTCCGATGGAGATAAGGTATGAAACAAAGTTGTAGCCTTTGTCAAGCACTTTCCAACGATATGTTGCATGCCACCTGCACGTAAGGAAATCGGGTCGATTCCCAACTTTTAGTGGTCGAAAGTCAAATTGCCAATTTGACTCCCGGGCCTTCTTTCGGCCATAACTTGTGTTATAAATGTCCAAATCAATGATGCGAACCCATTTTGGACATTTATGTTCCAAGTTCTTTCCAATGATATAAAGAACTCTTGAAGCCATTGAGTTTTGACCCTTGCGATCGACCTCTGAAGATTTGGGAGTTCATCGGGACTCCAACTCCCAATGTGGGAGTTCCCTTGGGAGTGTGAGGGTCTATTCCCTCGCACTCTCTTGCAGTCATGGGAGCATGCGACATGACTCCTGGGCTTCTCTCTTGGCCCGCAACCTTGCAACCCCTTGCCTTGGTCGCGAACCCAAAGCTAGGGTTGTAACATCAAATCCTTTTCCCATAATAGTAGCACATTTTAATGTTTCAAAAGTTTCACTTTCCATGTCCTTCCCTTCCCCAAAACTTTCACTACATTCTAGAAATACAAAAGGTGGCCTTGATGCAAGTGGTTTAATGTATATTGGTTCGATTATTCTATAAAAGCTTCCTCTTTTTGTGCAATTTTCTTTTTTTGCTTCCCTCTTATTTGCTTTTTCTCTCAACTAATCCAAGGCATTCATTGCCTCATTTTGATGCAACAAATAATATAAAGAAATCCATAATGAAAAAATGAAAAAACATTCCAAAGGACACGCTAATTCTTTGTACTACAACTATAAGGTGAAAAATGGCAACATTTGGAGAACAACACAATTTTTAGGGCATATTTGCCTTAAGGAGTTGACACCTATAATTAGGTTTATTAAGATATCATTACTTTGTGTGGAATTAGGGTTAACAAGTTGGTTCTTAATTGGTTGCTTCGTTAATAGGTTATTATCACCCATTGGAACCAATTATGGTTCGAATAAATCATTACCCGTTCTTCTTTAAATCAAGTCGTTTGTTGTCAAACTTCTAATGTTAAACTAAATTAGTTATTCAATGAACAAGTTACCATGATGGGTTATCTCAAACAGTTTTCCATTTGACAAGTTATCAAAATGGGTTTCTTCAACCTATTGTTTGGTGGACATGTTGTCAAAATGGGTTATTTCCACTAGTTCCTTTGGAAGAAAATCATTAGGTTTAGTTCAAATAGGTTGAAGTGTTTGATCCTCCATAAACCTATAAGGTTTCAACTTGTTAATGTTGACCAGTACCGAATTAGGATAAAATATATTGACGATCATTAATAGTATTGTATTATTTGGTAAACAATATTGAATCTTATAAGGTCCAAACCATCATCTTTGAAACTTAAAGGTATGTGTTCTGATAGCCCTTAGAAACCATAAAAGATAATCTCCAAACTAGTATTTTGTTTCAATGTACCGATTCTTAGACCATAACGACTAGTTTCACTAGTTAGAAGTTGTCAAGTCATATGTTACTAACTAGTTCTCCTGCAATTATTATAGTTTTGATAGGCAATTAGTTAAAATTCTGACAAGTTTTGGATCATAGCTCTGCCCTAGCTTAGATGGTAACATGTATTCTGTACATAACAATGCGTTTAATTTGTAGACAAGTTGAAATGGAGTGTGACCAATTCCAACCTTAAAAGCCATTATATAGGACAATATAACTATGGACATGTGTTCATCCTAGTCATTCCAATTTTCATTCACTAATTTTGTGAACAATGTTCCAAAGACTTTGTTAATAGACTCACCTTGTCCATTCCCTTGTGGATAATAGACAATAGAGTTGATATGTCTCAAGATAAAATGATCAGTTAAATAATGAATAACATCGTTAATGAAATGGGTACCTTGATTTGTTAGAATAGTAAGTGGACAACCAAATCGGGTGAAAATATGGTTGTATAAGAACTTCATAGTAACATCAACTATATTGGTGTGCAAAGTTCTGGCCTCCACCCACTTAGTAGCATAATCAGTGGCAACTAAAATGTATTGGTTACTAAAGTAACAACTCACCGATTTAATAGGTCCAATGAATCTAGTCCCCATTTTTTGAAAGGTTCTTCAAGTAAAATAGTGATCAACTTTGCCATATTTTATGTTAACGACCACTAATAACTGACATCAAGGATCTTTTTCATCATGATGTCTAAAAATAAATTTATTCCACCAACTCCATTATGTAGTTCTTATAATATAATTGGCACATGTTTAGGTTGCAAAACATGCTGAAACCTGTTATCTTGTCCAAATTTGTAAAAATATATATTTTGTAAAACAAACAGTTTAGCCCTATGACCTAAATATTGTCTATGTTAAATTACGAATATCTTTGGCACCATTCTTTTGGACATGTAATCATAAACATTCTATAACCACTTTGGTTATAAAGTGAACATGTGAGCATTAGTGGTGTGATCAGGTACACCAACCAGTTATATTTGATTGGGCAATTTATTTAATGCATATTCCATCAAATGGGATCTACTAGGTTTATAGACAATTTTGAAGTCATACTCCAAGAATAACAATAACCACCTAGTTATTATGCTAGAAACTTGTGGCTTATTAATTAGGTACATTAGGGCCATGTGGTCAACATAAAATATAAATTGGTTACCCAGTGAATAATGTCTAAATTTGTGTAAAGCATGGACCATAGTTAGGGCTTCCCTTTAAGTAATAGTATAGTTTCTCCCAACTAAGTTTAACAATATGGAAGCATACATAACTAATTTATCAAACTTACCATTTGGGTTATGTGTAAGTATTGGTCTTACTACTACCTAAAATGCATTTATATGAACATGAAACTCAAGCTCCTAATTTCAACTGATCAAAATAGGGGCTTGTATATATTGGTTTTTAATTTCCTTCCAAGCATTTTGGCATTCTTCAGCTCACTCAAAGACTTCAAACTTTTTGAATAACTTAGTGATAAATGACATGATTAAATCAAAGTTTTTCATGAAAGACATATAAAACTAGGCCATCCCATTTAAAACTTGGATCTCCTAGGTGGTAGTAGGTACTAGCATGTTTACTAAGGCTTTAATCTTTTTAGGATCCATGATTTTGCCCTTTTTGGACACTATGAAACCAAGATGGTTTTTGAAAACACCATGAATGCACACTTGTATAGGTTTAGATTAATATTGAATTTTTTACATTTAAGAAAACATTTATTTAACTTCTCAAGGTGAGTTGACATGTCACTGAAAACCGTGAAATCATCAAGAAAAATTTTCACGAATACATCAATGTACTCATGAAAACCTTTAGTTACTGCCTTCTAATAGGTGTGCGGTCCATTTTTGACACCAAATAACATCAAAACCCACACAAAAGCCCCCTAATTTGTCACAAAGGTGGTTTTGTGTTGATCTTTTAATGCGATTGATATCAATGATATCCTAAAAACCTATCCAAAAAGTTATAAACTCCATGCACATAATTGTGTTGATGACTTCATCCATGAAAGGCAACAAGTAAAGGTCCTTATTTGTTGTTGCATTGAGTTTCCTAAAATCAACATAGATTTTCAACTTTCCATTCTTTTTTGGAACAATCACTATTGGAGACAACCAAGTTGCTTCCTTAATTGGTTTGATAAAATCAACAACTAGTAACTTGTTTATATCTTCCTTGACAATAGCAACATAATTGGGATTCAATTAGTACATTGTTTGATGAATAGGTGGTACTATGGTATCTAATTCAATCCAATATTGGGCAATATGTAGTGGAATACCTTTTAGATCTTTGTATGTCTAAGCAACTACATCTTTGAACTATTTTAAGAGCTCAATCAATCGATTTGTGACAATTGGTTCAAGTGTAGAATTCACTTTCACCTATTGCATGTTCTACTTGGTACCCAAATTGATTTTGGTTAAGTGTTCCTCCTTAATAACTATCCAACCTACTATGGATATATCTTGTACTCACTCTCGAGCAGGTGTCTCATCAATAATCATCTTTCTAACTTTTAGATGGGAGAAAGTTTTAGGTAAATGTTGTTTGACAATGTTAGGTGGTATATCTAATTTCCCAACTAATAGATCTATCGATTTAATAAGTTGGTTTTGAATTGGTTCTAATATACCAGGTTTTTATATGTAAATTGATGTATGAACATGTTTAGTATGATTAGGTATTGTTATGGTTCCTATTGAAATTAGGTCTAACTCTATGGCAAACATCACGTCCTTTTTTTCGTCAGATATTCCAAAATGGAAATCATAACAAACTAAAACTTCTAGTCTTTTGGTTTGAACACTAAATTTCTTGGTAACAAGTATGGTTATTATTATATTAATTCCTTGTATGGTAACAATATTAGTTACCCAGTCATGGGATACTTTTGCATCTCTCAACCATGGGTACTTAGTAACATTGAATAACTAGAATCTAGTACATTGTTATGATAATAGTAAATGTAACCATATAGGGAATTCCATGAACAAATATTTTTAGATCCCTAATAAGACAAAGTGGTTTGGCTATGGTTTGATTTGCCATATGTAGATTATAAGGTGCTGGATTAGGTTTTAATAAACCTAATTGTACTCTCAGGTTTTTAGTAATGATTTTTATTCCAAATAACACATCATCAATAAAATTCTTACCAACCTAGACTTGAATCACAACCATCTAATGATCACTAGCCATTGTTGCACATGCAAATTTAGGTTGGATTGGTTGAATAAACTTAACTAGTTTTAAAATGTATTGTTTAAAGTCTGGCACAATTTTTAATAATTGCCCCAAGTTGATAACATATTTAGTCTCCAAAACTTGAATACTAATGTCTTTCAAAATCTCCTCCAAAATCTTTTCTAGTGATATTGTTTATGGAGCCAACTAAACATGTTACTTAATAGTAATTGGTTGATTTATTGTTTTTAGTAGACTAGCCCAATTTGAATGAAGTGGTTTGTTTAAATTGACGAATGCTTGTGATGTTGAATCATTTCCTTATAATTCAATAATAGTATGAATAAAGGAATCATGTAATTGTTTTTTTGTTTACCAATCAACAATTCGTTTTGCTTTCACTAATTCACGTTTTTTAATAACCTTTTGCTCTAGTACTTGGTTATGTGTCATAACAACAACAACTGCATTGACTGGTACATTATCCGGTTTAGGTTTTTTGTTACTACAGTGGCAATAGTGGTTAGCTTAGTCTAAAACATGTTCTAAATTTTTGCCTTTATAAGACAATCAAATGCACAATGTTTAGAGTTATAATAAATAATACAAATATATCTTAATGGCACTATGGTTGGTTTAATAGGTTGTGCAGTCACTTCAACCATCGGTTTAACAACATTATTGGGTACAACACGTACTGTTGGTTTTTCTTTCTTTTTGTTATGACATGTTTATTTTACATGACTTGTTTTACCATAATTTGAATAAGTTAAGTATTGCTTAGCAATGGTATAAGTGACTATGGGTTGTGTAATTGGTTTGGACTTTTGTTGAGTTATAAAAGCATTGTAATTTGCTATAATTGGTTCATTTTCTTCACAAATCACTATAGTTTTCTTACATTTGATTAGGGTATTTCTCGTCATACATGTTGTTTCCAATCTAAGGTATGGTTATAAACCTCCTCTGAAAATAGTAATAAGGAAAACATTAGTAGCTTTCATTTGTAAACAATTAGCTAGTTTAAACAAACATTCATAATAGACTCCTACTTATTCGCTAACTTGTTGGAAATTCCTCAACTACATATAAATTTTTTCATCATTCTTCATAGTTCGGATGTGTTTAAAAAATGTTTGCTCCAACTCATCAAATGTGCAAATAGGATGATCTTATATGAAGTTTTCACCCCACTTTGAGATGTTCTCTTGTAAAGTGAAACCAAACATGTTGATGATATTAGTTTCCACAATCTCACCATTGGCTTTTATTACCTTCTTGAAAGCTCTAATGTGAGTATCATGATTAGTATCCTTCACATATGTGGGATATTACAGCTTTCGATATGGCAATTTATTGGTTGGTTTAGATGGAATTGGAACTAGTTGATACCATGGTGGCATGCATATCCTTGGATTGAATGCTTGGCATCCATAAAATCTAACAAGTGGATTAGGTGGTGGTCTTCCTTTGGGTCTTGATCAAGTGTTCCTCCTCTTAGTGATCCTCCATTAAGTAAACCTCTGGCCTATAGGTGGGTCTCCACCTGGCTATATATATGAATTAACCGTTATAAGCTATTGGATTGGAACACTATTACGATAGACAAATAATCTAATGGTAATAGGTATATTGATAGGTAAAGTTGTTGCCATTGTTTGTTTAACAAGTACACCTCTTGCGACAAAAAATGATTATTCTAGTCCAGATGTTGGAACTCTAACAAGATGTTGGTTCTACACCAATTGCTCAACATGTGGCATTGGTTTTGATTGAGTAACACCAACTACATAAGTTCCTGTTAACAAATAGGAGAACTACTCAAGTGCAAACATAAATCTTTATTGAAAGGAAACAACAACAAAATGCTCACAACACAAAACACAACATCAAGAACTCTCCAAGGTTCTTGTCACAAGAAATACACAAACTTGTGTAATGAAGAAAAGAGAGCCAAACCATCAACACCAAGGTATTTAAACTAAAAACCAAACCACAAATGACCAAACAAAAATAAGTAAGGAAAGTAACTCAACCTTGTGAAAGTAACCTAGTTACTTTCCTACTCCAGTAACTAATGAAACCTAACTAATTGAGCTTGAATTCTCAACACTCCCCCTCAAGCTCAAATCCACTTCTAGTACACCAAGCATTTTTCTAAACTTCCTTAGCTTGTCTATACCTAAAGCCTTTGTGAAAATGTCAACAACTTGATCTTCGGTACTGACATGAATAAGGTCAATTTCTTTTGCTAGAACTTTTTCTCTAATAAAGTGGTAGTGCACCTCAATGTGCTTTGTCCTAGCATGATAGACCGGGTTGTTAGCAAGTAGTATGCTACTAATGTTATCACAATAGATGACAACAGGAACATCCACTAACTGTCCCAAATCTGAGAGTAGTTTTTGTAACCAAACTACTTCACATGCAGCAATTGTTGCACCTCTGTATTCTGCTTCCGTGCTTGATAATGCAACTGTTGGTTGTTTCTTACTACTCCAACTAACAGCACCACTTCCAAAAGAAAACATGAAACCACTGGTTGATCTTCTATCTGAAACATTGCCAGCCCAATCAGCATCCGTGTATCCATGTACTTGTAACTGGCTCTTGGCTTCATAAAAAATTCCACACTGCAAGGTATGTTTTATGTACCTCAGTATGCGCCTCACTGCATCCAAATGTGGCTTTCGTGGTGTTTGCATGAATTGACTCACCACTCCAACTGCATAACTCAAATCTGGCCTTGTGATGGTCATGTAAATCAAACTCCCCACTATGCGTCTGTACATAGTGGTATCCTCCACGAGGTCTCCTGCATCTGCACTTAACTTCACATTTTGCTCCAATGGAAT
>Ga0209208_10007925_pt1 | contig 14273 bp, 9 predicted proteins | sample S1TSphfallax_3_FD_187694 | JGI IMG/M metagenome (GOLD analysis project Ga0209208, IMG submission 187694) | Host-associated microbial communities from peat moss isolated from Minnesota, USA - S1T2_Fd - Sphagnum fallax MG (SPAdes) (version 2) | ecosystem: Host-associated > Plants > Peat moss >...
AACCAAAGTTGTGTAAATTACATTTAGTGTCATGCCAACATATTTTAATTAAGATTTCATATAAAAATCCTATAATAAACAAAGATTAAATGAACACCTTCAAAAAACAAACTATTCTTAAATTGACAAAGGTGTGAAAGTAAATAACATCAAACTCTAATGAAATTCACCAATGGAGGACATGAACCTATAAACAATTTTTTAACAAACAAGTTCAAGATAATGTGCAAGAAAACCATCTTAATGATCACCTCCAACATATTCCTTGGCATCTTAATTAAAATTGCAATTAATGTTGCATGTTCAACTATGCATTGACATAATGCCCTTACTTTCAAACAAAATTTATGGTCAATAAATCAACCCACAAGGATCATAAGGACACAAGTATTGAATTCTTATATTAAATACAACTCACAAAAACTTGGTTGTAAATCATATAAATTTAATGGCTTAAATGCATAAACTAGAAACAAACATCATAAAACTCCACTACCATTACTTGTTTCAATAAATGAATAGTCCATTGTGAAATTGTGGCACGAAAAAATGGGTCACATTAATTCCAAGAACCACACCAACTTTCTAGAATATGTTGTTTTGTTGGTTTATAGTTTCAATCACTATGGATATTTGTGATGAGTGAATTATGGGGGAACAACACACCTCCTTGTGATGGCATGTGTGAAAATAGACCACATATGACATATGCGGTCATTTGACACATGCCATCATAGGGAGGTTAAAATATGCACTTTGGGGTAAAATCGTGGTTAGGTGGTTCAAAAGTGGTATTTGAGAGTCCAAATTTTACACTAACTAAAATTGTCACAATGTGACATTTAACTGTGTATCAAGCTTCAATGATGGGCTAACCCCATAGTTAATGTCTACATTGTAAGCCACATTGGTCACCTAAAGGTCTTCAACTACCTTGCCTACATGTAATGTGTATAAAAAATGAAAGGTAGCAAGTAATATCCATAACATTGATCAAAATATTTGTCTATTATAATGATGCCTCCAAGGAATATATACAAAATATATAATCCACATGAAAATTATAAGATAATACAATTTAAAATGCTAAAATATTTAATGAATCTACATTTGAAAACTTCTACTTTGAATGAAAGCAATTTATTGTATCCTACAATTGAAAGAATAGTCTCTTTATCCTTGGAATTTCCATAATTGAACCATTTTTAAGGAAAATGCAACTTGAATAGGTTGACAACTTAATTACAAAACACCTAATACAAGAAAAATATTTTTTTTCACATGAAGATTAAGTCCAATCATCATTGATAATAGCTTTGAATGAGTGAGCAACTATGCATCCACTATCACTACACAAACACCAAAAACATGATTTGAAACACCCTTTTATATGCAATATAAAGAAGACACTTTATGACCATGATTAGGTTTTTCAACCTTGGTACTCTAATATAAATTTAAAGCCAACATTGGCTAAAAGGAGTCACTTTCGGATCTACTCATGTTTAATTTCCATTGTGATAAATGGTTACGTGAGTTGTTGTTGAGTTTTTAAATTTAACTTATACAAAAATATCCCTAATGTATTACGGGAACATTTGACAAAATGAATCTAATTGATGAGTATGGTGTATTCAAGACATTTTAAAGATAATGGAGCCTCTTTTTTTTGGTTTGAATTAAGACTCTTTAGAAGATTTCAAATGATGCAAAAATGACATTTGTATGTACAATGTAATATAATGCAACATCTTTTTGGGTCATAATTTATTTTAATTAAATTTTGATTATCAAACTCATGATTTAAAACATATTATACATAATAGTTTACTTTTAAGGATGTACTCCTTGGTGCAAGTGACTCATATTAGCCAAATTGCACCTTTCATTCATTTTGAACAACATAATTTTAAAAAATGAGTCTAATCATAATCTATACACTACATTTCTATTAAAAGTTACTATAATTTTGATGTTATATGAACAATGTGTTGTTGATAAAAAATGGTGTCTCCAAACTTTGTGATACTACTTTCAAGATAAGGATGAGATTAATGAACAATTGATGTATAGATATTAGATTAGGCTTGAGGTTTTAACAAACACAACTCGACCACAAAAGTTACTTTTTAAGTTTTACGACTATTTAGTTTGGTGGAACATGTCAAGCAATTATTATAGAACATTAGTTTTTTATAAGATTTTTTTTATTGGAACCCAATTCAATGTGAATATGATTCCAACTTGTCCATGTTTGATGGCGTTTATATTCAAGGAATGTTTTTGAAATTTCATCTTTCATGTTTTAAGGTTCTAAAACACATGGGAGTAATAAAAGCATGGTTAACATTGTTCCTTTTTATTTTCATTGTGTGTGGCTTCAATGATTAAGATTCTTGCCTTTTTTGCAAGTGATTTAGATAATGCAAAAGATGTGATATGATCCATTGTGGTATTTTAGATTTTTGTGTATGCATTGAAAAGGAAACTACAATAGGGGTGGAAGTTAAACAAGGATAGGAAGTGTGGTAGGATGCTTTCTTGGTTTGTTTCTTGAACTAAATAGGCTTCAAAGACAAATTTGATGATTTTGAAACGGTTTTAAATGAATCACCATTTTGGGGCTTGAACTTCAATTTAGGCTTGACCCTAGGTGTTGAACATGTTGATGTGGTAGTTCAACACAATGAAGAGGTTTGTAACAATGTAATATTGTTTGCGATGGGTGACAATTGTTGTTGGTCATATATCAATTATTTTCAATAGTTGGTTAAATATGGTTTTTGAAAAAATAAAAATGTCACACAAGGTCTTTAAAAAAAAAGCTTAAAAATCTTAATGGACCCACCTAATATCAATTTCATCTTTAAACAATACCCATTGTTATTAATTGTCCCAAGTATATCTTTTACAATACATGAATATTATGCATAAGGGTTGGTACTAGGTATTTGGAATACTATAACTTATTTCTTACTTTTCACTTAATGAATAGCCTTGATATTATCCATTAGTTTCTCCTTGTCTTTTCATGATATATATTTTTTTAATTACCCAATTGTGAATCTTGAGTTGCAATTTAAAGTCCTTGCCACAAGTGTGGTCATTAACAATAATTTTGAATTTGATTGACATATGTTACTACAAACTATGGGTTTAGTTTGGCCACCGAATTCACAATGAGACCTTAAAAGTGAACTATGTCATCATTTCATTATGCCATTTTACATGAAAATGAACTAGGCCACCATACCTTTGCACCATTTCACCTTGGGTGAACCTTAAATCATTCATGTCCACATCTATATAGTAGAAGCAATTCACTAAAGTAAATCATAAAGGTCAATTTTTTTAGTATTCAAATAATTATTCTAATTCAAAATAAAGTTCATAATTTATTATTCACTTATATATTTCATTAAAATTATGTGTAATGCTATTAAATGTATGTATGTTAAATATAATGTGCATGTCTTTATGTATGTATGACATACATTGCAAATACCTATATTTAATACTTGACATGTAATAACCAATATATTACAAAAAATTACAATTAAATTATAAGAAAAATATTGCTTGTTGAAAGATTTTATTAGTTATTTTATTATGTAACATGAAATATTACTACCAATTAGAATATTTATTAAGATTAAAAAACTATAAAATATTCTATTTATGTTTACCATAAATTCTTTTGCATAAAAAAGTGTTGCAACTTGCCAAATCATATTATTTCATGAAGAAATATTTTGTGAGTTTATGGGTTTTCCTTTAAATGGTTTGGAATTCTATATGTTTCATTATTATATATGTGTAGACCAAGGTTTAAACCCTTGCTAGCAACAACCACACATGGACAATATGTCGATCATATATAGATCATATGTTTATTATATATGGACAATAATGTTGACCATATATTGACAAACTTATTAACAATATATAATATTAATTTATAATATCACAAAAACATGGTGAATTCACTATTGATGAATTTAGTGAATGAATTCACTATGTCCATATCAACCGGTCCTCAATTGCAAGAGACATAATGAATTCACTACATTTGTGGTGTAATGAAATTGGGACAATTTCATTCAAAACCTAGTGAACTTGGGCATACCCCCTACTAGTGATATCCTTCTTTTATTGTCTAAACATTATTATTTAGACAACGTAAACAAACAATTGAAAGCAAAAACTTTCGACATGCACTTTTGTCCTTAAAAGAATTAGACACAATGAGTTCATGTTCATGAATTAAGGAGCCAAAGGACATGTAACTATTGCTTAAGGCTTAAGAATTAAAATCATGTTTTAATTCCATATTTCATAAATGTTTAATAAATCTATACAATAATGTTTCTAATGTATCAATGTAACATTTGGATAATTTTGACAATAATCCAATGAATATAAAATATGAGCAAACACACTTAAAAAATTGATTGAAAATTATTTGGCCAATCCTAACCAACTATCATGTCAATTTATCAATACTACCTAAAGATTTTTTAACAATGTGATTGTTAATGGCTTCTTAATCCATGAATGTACATCTAGAGTTAGAATTATTATGAGAGATGGGGTTTAAGGTGAATATATGATCAACTTAGTTGAAACACATGTTTTCACATCCAAATATAAGTAAAATATCATTTTTTCCCATTTAATAATATTAGACCAATTGGGTATTAATGTGTATCTACAAAATTAATATTGTGTAAGTAAGGTCTATAGTTTATTCTTAGTGAAGTTGATGCCCAATTGGTTAGTTTTCAATACCTTCTCCAAACATGTGACCAAATATTTGAATCAATTTTCAATATTAGGCAAACAATGGTAGCATTGGTATAATGGTGCCAGAAATAGGCAACAACAATTGTCACATGATGAATGTTTGAATTGTAATAAGTGACAACAACAAAAGTAGTAAACTCCAAACAATGTAGTTATGTTTGATTCTTGACAAGTTGTTGATATTGGACATTCATAGCAAGCTTTTGTTGAATGTGATCACTTACAAGCAAGTTGCATAATCACAAGAATCTTGCACAAAAGTTGATGCATAGTTGCACCAAACCTTGTCATGTCATCATGAGAAACGACACATTGGTTGTGACAAACATTGACATTTTATGTTTCAACTTTGGAACATGGACATCATTGGTGCACAATTTTGGAGCATGAACAACAATGCATGCCATCACCTTACAACACAAGTTGTTGAGTGTAACCCACCAACACCATTTGACATAAATTAATCAACATAATTATGACAAAGTTTCACACAATCTAAAATAGGTCCAGGTTGAAGGAACCCAATGTCCAATTGAAACCTCCTACTTCATGATTTCTTTATTTCTTCATTTTCATTTTATGTTTCATATATTCCAATAACTTTGTAGGTATAATTTGATGTACCAATCAAATAGTAGGAGTGGATACATCTTTTTCTTTAGATGTTTATCATACATCCAATTCCTTTATTTATAGGTTGGTCAAGACTTAGCCATCCCTAAAAATGTTCATGGATCCCATGTCATTAGAGTACTCTACATCTAAATTCCCAAAAGTGCCAAAAGAATTCACACTAGTTTGACACGATACTTTTATGGCAATCATTTTCCAAAATGCAACAGTATGAAACAACATGTCAACTAGGTACTACTTTCAAATCTATTTTTCCATGCCAACATATGTGTCCAAAAAAATCAATTCATTCTAAAACATGGGATTTTATTCGACCCATTTACATCCTCAAGTTAATTAATATTCTCAAGATGTTTTGTGTCAAAATGACATTGTTGAAAAGTGAAAGCCCATCTTGCAAACTTCCCCATGAATTGATTGGACTCCATGAGCCACTTCAATGGTTGGTTCTTAATCATCAAATGCATGTAGTCATTGCCCTTAAACTACCAATCATTCTCACTCATATGAACCATGTTTGGATTATGCTTGGTTGTTGAATCAACTCATGACATGAGCCATCACAAACTATCAATTCTAGTTTTCATTGAACTATGTTGGAATTGCTCCAAGTCCCAAAACATTCCAATTCCTTATGCAATTGGAAAGGACAACACTTAGTAGATTTCCCTAAAATGCATTATGTGCATGTTTTATGTGTGTGACTTTGTTAAGTTTGATGATGTTGACCACTTATTTAGTAATGCACAACAAGGAACTACTTACAACTTATATTTACACTTCCACTATTGAAATAGAATATTATTAAATAGCCATAATGTTGTTAGAAAGATCACTTTGATTAAAGTGTTGTTAGATTTGAAAACTAGAAGTGAGGGTCTCACATTATTCTTATGTGACAATCAAAGCACATTAAAATTAGTCAAAAGCCTTGTGCTACATGACCAATCACATGTTCCCTTACATAATCCTTTCACATTCAAAAAACAAAAGTAATGACACAACAACACAACTCATTTCCATATTCAATATTGAACCCAAACGAACCAAAGTAACAATGACATTTCAACACTTAAAGTGGTGGGCCTTAAAGATAAACCCTAAACCTTAGTAAAATCGTTAATGATTATATGGGAGGCATGAACCTAAGTTGTTGGTTGATAACTTCAAATGTGTTTGATGGCAAGTTGGAATGACAAATTTTCCTATTTCAAAAGTCCCTTGAAAGTTTGTGAAGCAAGGGTCAGCACCATGATATTTTATTTTGGAATATTTAGAAATCTCGAATTTAAATTTTATATGCATATATACTTAATAACTAATGGTGGTTTGGTGTAATCAATTATCTGTCATAAACTAGTTCAAAGGAGTGTCAAGCAAGTATGTTATTTATGGTTTACCAATATGGTAATACTACAGAAATATCCAAAAGTTATCAACTTTAAAATAATACATGTATTAAACAAATTGTCAATTTTAAACATTGTTACATATGAGTATAATGGTAAGAATAAAAGTAATGAGGATTTAGGAAACCAATACCAGAAATTATTAAACATTAATATATTTTTATTATGTGAAAATCCCCGATTAAACCTTTTTTTTCACCATTTTGACCTCCAAATCAATTAAAACAAAAAAAATTCCAAAATAAATATCACCAGTGATGTTGATATCAATTGCACATTTCATGATTTATGGGATCATGATCCACCACAATTTTGTATGTTTTATAACAAAAACATTTTGGGAATCTATTAGAGAATACATACGACCATTATAATTGAAGATTTATAAACTTTTACCCTCCCATTATGAACCCACACCTCTAGCTTGTACTAGCTTTGCAACACCCAAGAACAACAAGTTATGAATATTATATTTAGTTTAAACCACATCCTAAATATCAATTGGTCTTGTATATAATATTTATCCTTGAATTCCTACATTGAATTAATACAAGTTTCGACTATTCATTCCAATTCTTCAAAATCAAATACCAAATTAGTTAAATCCTTAATAACATTACCTATATTGTGTTGTTAGTTTTTGCATTAAAAAAAAGTCTAGAACCCTTGATTGCAAATTAACCTAATTTTTCCATGGATTTTTTCAAGGAATCAAGTAATTTGATTGGATTTTTTCTTTTCCAATTGGTAAATTGACAATTTGGGAGTGGGCAACAAGGATATTGAAGCAACATTCAAGAGTTAGTTTCATCCATTTAACATGTTCATTAAAAATTGAACCATATTATTTACTCATTTACACCACATTAAATTGTAGAATATTCACCCCACTCCCACTTCAAATGATCTTTCATTCATTTTCATAGCTTTATAAGAAATGCTTAGGGAGATGATGGCCAAATAAAGAATTCTTAGGGTTTTGAGGAGGAGTTTAAAGGATGCTAAATTTAATAGTTACACGGGGTTTTTATGAATGGCATATATATGACCTTGCTAGGTCTATGAATCATGGTTTGTGATATGTTGGAAAAATATATGGGGATTATTTGTGATGGTATATTGATATCAAGACCAATCCCATAGGAGATTGTACTTCCATTTTTTTCTAAATGATGTGCAAAACAATATAGGGTGCAACTCAATGAAAATAAATCAAATTTCACTTCAATGTAAATAAGGTACCAATAATTGGATTATGATAATATAATCATATATATATATATTCCCAATTTTAATAAAATCTACATGTAATATCCTATTACTTCACAACATACAAAAAAATACCCTTTTATCTCACACGCTTCATAAAAAATATAAAAGGTGATCCATTTGTAAATGGTATCATGTTATTGTCATGTTTAAGCATTTAAAAGGGATGGGGTTATGATGTCTCACAAAGATATTATAAATGAAGTTGCATAATTTGAATATTATAGTTAAAAGTGAGTTCTTAATGTCCATATTAGGGTGGAAGTTTAGATGGTGAAGAATTATGTACCTACATTTTATCAACATTGGGTTGGTTGCAACATTTACAAAACTAGTTTTATATTCATGTGCCACATAGCCTAAAGGGGGTCGAGAAACCACCATAAGCACAAGAAAATGGAGTGATGGGTTGATTCAAGTTGCTTGCAAGTGGGGTAAGAGGTTTTTTGGTTAAAATGAAATCATAAAGTAACTAGGTGAATGTTTGTGTTTTGATAATCACGAATGATAAAAACCAATCTTTTCATACATGCAAGAGTGTATCCCAAGGTTCATTTTCATGCACTAAGCTTTGTTGATTTTGTCATGTTATTGGCATCTTTGGCGTTTTTGCAATGTAAATGAATTCCAAGTTGATATTACATTTTTGCTTGGAATATGTGCAATAGGTTGTTAGTGGTAGGTTGAACTAGTCCCTTATTTTTGGTTACAATATAATTTAATGACCCATAAAACATAAAGTAATATTATGTTCCTCGTTATTTGTTGCCTACCAATGGTGTACCCCACAAATAAGTAAAATCAAAAACTAAAAACTTGGTTTGATCACCTTAATTGCAAACATGTAACCTAGACGTTAAAAGGTGGCCAAATCTAGATCATCCATACAAATATGATGTTACTCACCATATACTAACTTTGTAATATTGTTGTGAAAATAAAACAATGTAGTTGGGGTTTTACCAAAAAATGCACCTTTGAATCAACTTGTGATGTAGACAAGCACATGGGTGTTTATTAGTTGTAGGGCCAAATCATTCTTTAAGGATGTCACCATTGGTGAAAAGATTGTGGAAGTTGTCTCCGTTATTTTTACTCCACAAATGTATAGTGATGGACAAAGATTGACAACTAACTTTCATCATCTATCCATTAAATGTTTTCACATGATATCTTGAATTTCTTATGATGTTATTACATGCATTTCACATGTCTAGTGAGAATTCTAATATTTGTAGTAGTGGGAGACATTTTTGACATTATCTTTCAAAGTTCTTAGGATGTATCACACACGTCTCACATGTCTAATGAGTAATCATATATAGGTAATAATGGGAATGTGCAAAAAATGTGATTTGGTGGTTTGAGATGTTAAGCTAACTTACATATATAGTCTCTATAAATATTTATTAGTCTTTGGTTTTCTCAATGAACATCAATTTGGTCCCATTCATGCTTCAAAGTATTCATTAAGTAATTTGCAACATTGCAAAATTGTTGTAGTGAATTAACTATTTTGGTCGTAATTGATCTAACCAAAAAGGACTACACATTTTTTGTTTCGGAACATTCGATCCATGGATTAGTTACTTGAGAAAGGCCAAAGTGAACCATCACCCACCAATGTTTTTATTGGTTGTTTTTCCCATGAAATGGGTTGCATTTTTTCATCCAACTCTTCACCTTGTGTTAACTAGTTCATTATACCACCACATTCAATCTTTTTTGGCTACTAACTTTTGACCTTTTCTTTTCACCATTTTCTTTTCCAACCTTAACCTCCATACTACCCTCCCACCCCACCTAGCTACCCTATTACATTGTTGACTTACATCGTGGCCCCACCTACCTACCTTCTTTTTTTAAAAAACAAAATTTATACCTTTTGACAAAAGATTTATCTCTTATTGGTTAAACCTTTAACTCTTTGCAAAACCTTTATTTCTTCATGTTTAAATATCTACCTTTGAATAAAACCTTTATTTTTTCATGGTTAGACCTTTATTTTTTGGCAAAATATTTCTTAGATTAACTAAACTTCTACTTTACAAAACCTTTCTTTTTTGGAAAAACGTTTTGACTTATTGATTAAACTTTTAATTCTTAGCAAAATCTTTCTTCTTAACTAAACTTTTACTTTCAATAAAACCTTTATTTTGTGGCAAAACTTCTTTACTTATTGGTTAAACCTTTACTTCTCAGCAAAACTTTTCATTTAACTAAACTTTTACTTTCAATAAAAACCTTTATTTCGTGGCAAAACTTCTTTACTTATTGGTTAAACCTTTACTTCTTAATTAAACATTTACTTCTAGACAAAACTTCTCTACTTCTTATTTAAACCTCCACCTTTTGATAAAACTTACCTACCCGCCCATCATTGTACCTACTTAACACTTTCATGACATTGATTTGGATTGATGAAATGATAATATAAAATGTAGGTATTGCAAATAACCCATCAATAGTTACTTTAATATTATTTGAACCACTTATGATGATAAACTACAAGCCTCAAATGCATGTATTGCAATCATGGCAAAGATTTCAATGTCAATTTTAAACATGCACTTACACATTCGACCATTTAATGGATGATGCACTTAATTTAACTTAACAATAGGTAGTTAATTTAATGATATAGCTAATTAATTAAAAAATATGTTTGATTATTTAAAGAGACAAAAAAAAATTTATTAGTTTTTGCACATTTTTTATACTAACTAAAATCAATATTAGGGGAGATTTTGGGGGGGAATTTTCAAATACATGTCTAGAACAAAATTCATTTTGTCTTTTGAAGGTGAATGAAAGGTTTCAAATTGGAAAGATTACACTAAAAGTAAAAGAGTAACCTTTTGTTTCACTTATTTAATTATTTTTTCATTTCATTAATTACTAAAAGATTATTTGTTTGACATTTGCACATGTTTGTATAGTTATTGGCCTTCACATAATCTATCATTAAAATTGTTTAGGTTTATGTTTGTTTTTGGGTTATTTGCTTTGAAATATAAGGCCAATTCTTCCATTCATTAATTCCTTCCCACTTTAGTTTTAAAATGTAGGGCATAATTATATGCCATAATTTATTTATTTTTGCATTCAAGTATGTTTGTATAGTTGTTAGAGTTTATGGCATCTACCATTAGGGCCATTTACAATTTTTTGTATTTATTTATTTCAGTTAATTAACTTAAAAATATAGGGTTGATTCTTCGCTCACTGTTATTTTTCCTATTTAATTTTATTTTTAAATTTAGAACACAATAAAATACCATATAATAATAATAAATTTCATTTATATACGTATGTATAATAATTAATAATATTTATAGCATTTACCATTGGAATTATTTAGAGTTTTGTGTACTTATTTTTTTGTTACTTTTCTTTAAACTCTATGGCTACTTTTTCCACTCATTATTTTATCATTTAATTAATTATGATCTTCAAACCATAATTAAATGTTATAGTTTTTTATTTATATATTTTTGCATAATTATTAAGGTTGAAGGCATTTATAATTAAGGTTATTTAAGGTTTTGAATTTAGAGGTTGAAACCAAGATGGATATTGCTTGTGAAACATTTATGATCTACCTTAGGATGCATATATCATGTTTTTTAAATCGTTTTTTACAATACAATACTTGTACATGAATATTTATGAAAATTGTTCAATTTTACTTGATGACCCAATCTGAAAATGTAATACTTGCATCAAGTTTAAAACAACATGTTTAGAATGGTTTGGGGTTCCCTAGACTAATTGTATTTACTTTTGTGACCCGTTGCGAGTATTATCCCAAAAATAATGACTATGTCCTATGCACAATATACCCACATATGGGTGCTAATGAAAATGACCTAATTCTATTTCATGGTAGTTAGTTGAAAACATATTCCCAAAGTTCAATATTCACATCCTTTCAAATTGGGCTTCAAAAGGATAGTGAAACCCTAGAACCAACACTTATTTTGTGACCCATAGGTAAGTATTATAGATTTTTGTTAAAATGTCAAAGCATATTTTGTGACCCAAATCCATATGTGAGTAGTGCACATGATTCCAAATTTCATTCATTTGAGTTAAGTTTTAATGATCGACCCCCCTTCATGAGCCAAAGGACAACTAGGTTTGGCTTTTTCTAGCATGAGGTTATGCACCTTCTTAAGGTTCTAGGTGAACAACCACTTCACAACATATGCAATGGAACACATGTTGATTTTGCACACCCACTTTGACCCCACCTTAGCCCAATATGAATCCTTTCAAGTTATTTCAAGTGCTTGAAGGGCTTCATTTGTTCCCTCAATTTCCAACCCCAAACCAACAATTGAAATTGAAATGAAAAAATGATTAATGTACATTTGATAATATTGTCAATGCATGTATTTTATAAATCATAGACCTTAGACTTTATCACTAGTAAAAATTTGCATAATTTTAACCATTATATTTGCGACTACTTGTAACTTTTTAGTCATTTGCAATTACCTTTGGACATTTTTGCAACTATTTTTTTATGTTGGTCATATTTGCAATTACATTACAATTAGTTTGTGATTATTTTGATTTTCATCCTTTAATGTGAACAACATTAAATTTGATTTTCATCCAAGAAGAATAATTTATGTCACATTAGTTCCAAATGTGATCAATTTAGTCGCAACCTATGAACATACAAAGGTGTATTTTGTGTATTATAAGGGGTATAATTGGGTTTGTTAAGATTTATAAATGTACACTTTGAATGTATATGAACAATCATACTACATGTGTATTCAAGGAATATTATTAACATCAAATAATCTCAATATTATGGTTACACTAGGTGTATATTTTGAGTATATATTAAAGTTATATGTAACATATTTACTAAATATTTTGAGGCCATATTACAAGTTTATCCAAGCTATTTTATGATACTTCATAAATTTATTTTAAAGGAAATTTATTATTAAATAATATTATATTAGTATTTTTAATTAACCATCTTCCAATAATAATACACATATTTAATATTATCTTTAACTAAAATTAAGAAATATGTATATTTTTACATGATGATGATGATATTAATATGATTGAAATAATAATAATATAATTATTGAAACTAAAACCATTATGCATACTAAATTTATTATTATTATATTCGATATTTATAACTTTACAACAACTATAAAAATTGACATATGATAAAAATGAAAAATAAATAAATTTAACCTAACTTAGTTAATACTTCTAATAATAATAATACATTTATTAATTATTTATTTGTCTACACTAATTACTATAATCATGAATTTAAAATCTAATAAATTACTATATAATTACTGAAATTCTTTTCGAAGGACTAATGTACTTATTAAAAAAATTATTTACAAAAAAAATTATTTGAATAAACCATAATAGTTATAACAAGTGACATAATTATATATTTTTTAATAATTAAATTTATAAATTTGAAATATAAAAAATATATTAATATTTTTTGGTAATTATTATAATATAGTAATACTTCATAATTGATTACTTATTATAATAATAATAATAATAATAATAATGTAATTTGTAATTAGCCTAGGTTAGCTATTTTTATTATATATTATTATGTCACTTGTTAGAAATATTATGATTTATTAGAATTTATTTTATTTTTAATAAGTACATTAGTCATTTGAAAAAAACTAATATAATAATACATATTTTTAAAATAATTATTTTTCCTATCATTCTAATATCATCATCGTAATCATCATCATGATCATGTAATAAAATATTACTATTTGAAAAAATTAATGAAAAAATATGGAAATCTATTTTTTTATTACATGTAGTTAATATAAATATAAATATATAATTATAATTATAATACTTTAAAGAAGTATAATAAGATGGTTTGGATAAACTTGTAATATGGGCACAATATATTTAGTAAATATTTTACATAAAACTTTAATATATTCAAAATATACATTAATTAGTGTAACCGTAATATTGAGACCATTTATGCTAATAATGTTATTTGAATACACATGTAATATGGGTGTTCACATACATTCAAAATATACATTTATAAATTTTAATACACCCAACCATATTCTTTAAAATTCACAAAATACACCTTTGTATATTCATAGGGTTGTAACTAAA
>Ga0209208_10007926_pt1 | contig 14272 bp, 9 predicted proteins | sample S1TSphfallax_3_FD_187694 | JGI IMG/M metagenome (GOLD analysis project Ga0209208, IMG submission 187694) | Host-associated microbial communities from peat moss isolated from Minnesota, USA - S1T2_Fd - Sphagnum fallax MG (SPAdes) (version 2) | ecosystem: Host-associated > Plants > Peat moss >...
TCACATCTTTCATTCATCCCTACCCCATAGTAGGTTTCTTGCATCCTCTTCAATATTTGTCTATTTCCTAGATATCCCACATAACTATTCATATGTAAAAACATTTATGCATTAATTTCATGTATTCGTAGTTGTATTACTATATGTGCTACATAAATATTGCTATCAAAGGATGATATCATCAAGATTCTTTGTATTTATAATTATGTGTATATTTCCCTTCTATCATGTGATGGTGTGAATATGCCATCGTTTTCAATACTTGGGATGAAAACATGGGTGAAATTGGAACACATGGATGAACCTTTGTAATGTGCATGAATTTTGCAACACAACAAGGACTAATGACATGGAATAAGCATGAGTGCATGGTTAGAATTAAGGCAATGTATTAGTAATTGCATCGTCAATAGACAAAATGATTGACCACACAAATTCATGTAATCACATGGGTATTGTCCAAGTTCATCAATCTAATTTATCTCCCCCATATGGCAAATTCCATGGATAGTTTCATCCATACACACTACAATTCATTCATTTTGAAAACTTTGCCCAAAATATTAGTTTCATTGATTTGATCACATTTCATCCATTTATGGACAATTGTGTCTTTGTGGTCAATGTCTTTCATTTGGTATATTTCATTGATGAGATTTATTTATGGTTTTGCTTCATGCATTTTGACTAATCTCATTTTTTCAACAATTTTGGTTCATTCATATCCACCTTCTTGTTTTCCAACTTTTCATCTTTTGCTTGTTCCTCACATGTTTGTCTTCTTATTTTTATTTCTTTGGAAGACTTTGTTCCTCCCCATCCCAAAGTTGCCCTTTATAACCTATCTTGTAATTGGTTTTTTCTCACCTTTGGTTAAACTATTTATTTTCCTTTCAAGAACTAAAATTGAGTTTTTAATAAATCACCTTTAGCTTTTGAAATACACACAACATTGGAAAGTTGTTTACATGGCTACTTAGCCTAGGTTTTTAGCTTAGCCTATGTTAATGACATGTGTCAAAAATTCATAGGACAAAAACAATGAAATTATATAATAATAATATCATAATTATTATAAATTATATATATATAATTTGATGTATTTATGATTACATAGTTATAAAAATCTTAATCATATCAATGTTTGAAACTACATGATTAAATTTCTTATGTGACAAGTCCTATTTAACTAGTTATCCATCTAGTTGTTTATGCATATACATTTACAAATGTAATCATGAAAAACATATTTGACATTATGAACTTTAAAAAATTGAACTCACAACCTCACCCATGCAAGGGATAGTCCAAACCATTGAGATATTTAAATAACATCATTAACAAATGGAAAGCTGAATGTAATTATTCATTATTTAAGAAATTTAAGAAAGTTTAAATCGGGGTTCCCAAACCTTTTTTTCTATAAAAAAATTAATTTGAAAAAAATCTACCAATTATCAATTGTGGGTATAATACATAAGCACAAGTTGCTAACATAAACCACATATAATATCCAAATATAAATGAAATTAGGTTCTTGAACACATGAGAAATGATGCATGCTATAGGGTAGTTACAAGTTAAAATATTTTGTGTTGTAATCATGATTTTTGCTAGGCATAATTTTAAATGGCAAACAATATTGCCTTAAATTTGGACTTGGTTACCAACTTCAAGATGAAAACATACATTGTTTTCTTATGTAATAGTAGAAAACAACACAATAATATATATATATATATATATATATACCCATTTTTCATAATGAACTTTTGAATTTTAAAAACATGGATTGGTAACCTAATTGGAACTTTTTTTAAATGATATTTTGGTATTGAATTTTATTACAATTTCAATGACTACATATGTGTTTAATGTGAAATAACAATTCATGTATGGAAACCCACGTTTGAAAGTGTTTGCCAAATTTTTGTGTTGGATTTTCAAATGGTTAAATTTTGGTCTTATTTTCATAAGTCCATTTGTTTTCATTTTTAAATGTTATTTTTTAATAAACATGTATATTTTTGAAAATTTTAGGTGGGCTCTTATTGATATGGATTTTACATATTTATTAAGTATTAATAATCACCTTTTGGGCCTATTCAAGGTTGGGGTTCCAAAAAAAAGGAAAAAAGGACTTTAGGACTTTTGTGAGATTACTTTTTGTAAATAATATTTACTTGAAACAAATTTATGTGAGAAAAATTGAATAGTCCAATTTAAAATAATTCATGTGACAGTGGTGATTTTTCATATGCATGCATAATTATGTATCAAGATTTTTGTTTATTGTCAAAACATAAAAAATCTCAAAAAATCCCAAAATGAGTTTCAATGGACAACCAAACATGTTTTGGGGTAAGATTATTTCCTACACATGTGACTTGCACCTAAAGCTACAAAATTTGAACCCATTGAACATAAATGTTTTTACCAAATGGTTTAAAAAATTAATCCTTTGCCTTGCAACCCTTTCTTTCAAAATTTCAAGACTTTGAAATTTTTGTATGATTTGGTTTTTCATCAAGTTCACCGAATAAACATGTACTTTCATAAAAGGGAATATGGTTTTGTTGTACAAAAAATTTGAAATCAATTGTATGATTTTATGCATTCCTTTTTTTTTCCAAATGCAATTTAAACATTTGATATAGTTAGTTTTAAAAACTCAAAATGACATTTACATAGTATCCAAATTATTAAACATTTGATATAGTTAGTTTAAAAAACTCAAAATGACATTTACATAGTATCCAAATTATTTTAAATTATTTTTATTAATTCAATAAGACATCATTTTATTTATTGGCATACAAAAATCCACCACAACTACAATAATGTAAGATAAATAAAAATCCAAAGTTGTCCTTTGAAAACATGTCATTCTTTTTTGGCACCCCAATTGTGAATACTCCCTTTCAACCAATGATATCATTGCATATTGCCAATTTAACACTATCAAATGTACTTGCATGGAATGTTCATGTACTTGCCAAAAGTGAGCCATCCTAGCTCGCATTTCACCTACAAAAATATATTTTAATGAGATTTTATTGTAAATAAAAAATTGTCATGAAGGTCAAATATATATATAACATTTTTATGGATAACTAACATAAATTTGATGCATAAAAAGTTGAATGAATGTGTATAAAAGTGTTGAAGGTATGTATTGAAAGGAACATCAACAAAATTGGCATTGAACATTTATCACCATGGTTGTAAATGTGAAAAAAATCCTAAAATTTGAATGAAAGTGGGAAAAATGTTGAAACTAATAACATAAAGGAAAGGGTAGACATATTGCAAATACATGGGGGTGAGATTTAGTTTAGGAATGTTAAAATTATGGTATGTATGGACATGGATTGGTAACAAATAGGTTATATATATGTAGATCTAGGATGACTAGTAGTGATAAAAGAAAATTGAAACTAAAATTGGCAAGAAAGTTAGAATACAATGGCAAGGTGGTTTGGAGAAATAGAAGAACACATCATTAAGGAACTATAATGTGTATTAGTACATTGACAAGATAGATTTTCCATATGATTGTATTTTCCATATGACTACCATTGGTTAGCATCCCAAGATAGATTTCAAATTAAATGAAAATAGGTTTTTTCAACATATTTAGATAGTAAAAAAAATAAAGAAATGATACCAAATTAAATTAGAGTCCAAATTTTTTTTAAAAATTTTGTTAAAATTTTGTAACTTGGAGATTTTTTTTCAAAAAAGAAGAAGAAGAGAAAATTTTCTAATTTGAAGGTTTTTTAAGAAAAAATTTCGAAATAAAATAATTAAATTAACTACATCTAAACCTAGGCATTTCCTAAGTCACCATTTGTTACACTTATGTAAAAATGATATAGTCTACATGGGATAGTCACCATTTAATGGTAATTAATGATGAGGATCCTTGACAATGGACCTACTTGAGGAATTTGAAAAAACATCCTTGGTCCAAATGTGATGAATTGTTTTCAATTGTTTTTAGAAAAAAAAAATCAAAAAAAGGAAATATTACCTTTTATCTTTATTTTTTGCATTTTGGTGAGATTTTGCACCCAAAAAGACACTAATGACTACCCACCATTAAATGTTTAACAATCCTTTATTTTTCATCCATGTGAGAAAATGACATGAAGTTTCCCTACCAAGCTTAATTGAATTTGTTTCCACCCATAAGGTCACCACCAATCTAAATTGAATGTAATATTCGGGAATCTCAAAGTTTTTTCCTTGTAGATTATCAAAATTCTCTTTAATAAGAACTCTAGCATGGATACCAAATTGGATGTTCTTCTAACTCAAATGTCACTAAAAAAAATCCTCATTTCATATCATGAAAGTAACTCAAGAATGAAACTTTTTTATACATGATGAATCAAGAATTTATTTCTCTTTTATTTTTATAGGATTAGTGATTGTTGTAACTCACTAGCACAATTCTAGAACTAACCATGCAATAATTGATGAAAATTAACCCTAACCCTAGTAGATGAATGAGGGTGCTTTCCTTAGGGAAAACATTCATCCCTTTGTAACTTGGTCTCCTTTCCTCGACCAAGTTTTTCAAGGGAGAAAAATAATTCAAGCCAAATTCCTTGTGGAGAAAGAAAATTGGGGCCATTTTTTTTACAAAAGTTGGGTTACACTTCCTACAAATGACAGGTTGCATAATGTATGAATGTGCTTTCAAATTTTCATCCTTAATCCCCATTTTCAATCCATTGGTCAATTTCAAATTTCATGTTGAAACAAAGTTCTACCTTGAAAAGTACTGTGTAATTTTTCATCCATTTGGTGAAAAATTCCTTATTTTTCATCAACTGTGCAACCTTTTAAAATTTCTAAGGCATTGCAACTTCCCTAGATGTTGTCCAATTTGGAAATGTGGCTAAGATTCGAGGGAAAGATATTTTTTTCCCCTAAGGACCTTGTTTTGAATTATTTTGGTTTCTTGAACAACTTGGCCAAGAAAAGACATAATTGCAAAGGGATGGGTGTTTTTCCCAAGGAAGGTACTTGAGCTTTTGGGGGAAACATGACTCCAATTCCAAGGGAAGTGTGACACTAAGTTGCATACTTGGAAAACATCCATAAAACCATCTTCTTCCTTGAATGAATTTTTCACATATTCATCCCAAAAAAATTGTTGTCAAGAAAAAAAAATTGAACCCAAAATATCATACTCATGGACTAATTTTTAACCATTGCATGACAATCATTATTCTTAAAATTAGGATTTCATCAATACTTAATTAAAATATTTATTGGATATAATCAATGGCTTTGAAGAAATATATTTTAATTGAACAATTTTCTTGTAAAAGATTAGTGAAATATTTACTTAATTGTTACATTTTAATGCTTGCCTTGAATAGGTCATTAGTCACACTTGATCTACCAATGTAAAATCAAAACAAGTTCCTTATTTTATTCATGATTAAAAGATTGCCAACCATGATTGATTGGCAAAATATTTTTTCTATTGTAAACTCACTTTTGTATGATTCTAATGGGGTACATGTGCAAGTCCAATACTTACAATTGAACACTTCTTTGGCATCTAGTTATCGACAAAACAACCAAAGTTATCATCATTCAAACTTCAAGATCTTGGGGCTTGCAATTCCCACGACTTACTAGGTGGAGCCAAAATTTATATCAATGGACATTCACCTAGTCTCCCAATGAACATAGGTAGTCTAATTCATGATGCCCAAGTACACAAATTCATGCATCTTATCAAGACATTAATGATCAACCTTTTCTTAACAATATTACATTATGTTGTGCTAATGATGGCTAACCTTGTTTTTATTCATAAGATTTTGCAAAAAAGATAAATTCAAATTCAAAACTAAAAAATGAAGTGATTTTGGAGGTTTTGAATTGCCAAAAATGAGGGAAAAATTAGTAAAAATCATCATATTGCTATATTTGGTTTCATAGTGTAGCAAAAAATATAAATAGATGATTAAATAATTATATTTCAAATATGGTTTATAGCAAAAGTTGGCTACATTTTGCTAGGGTTAAATCTTTGTAGGGTTAATCACTACCTTAGCTACAAACAATTTTTTTGAAAAAAACTTTTTTTATGGTTTTAAAAAAACCTACTAGTGCCCCATTCAATAGGTGAAATATATCCACCGAGATCATATGTTACAATCTAGTTTCTTATGATGCTTGCCCATTTCTATAGGTAGTTACCAATGTTGTGTGGGTATTGATTTTAAAGAGAATATATGATCCCAAATATTATATATTTTATAACTTTGATAACCTTTTTAGGTAAGTTTTCAAAAAAATTAAAAAATTTTCAAAACCTTTGGGTATGGTTCAATTTACTTTTCCCAACTCACAACAATGATTAGGTATAGGGTTTAAAGTTGTTGATGTGAATGTGATTATAATTATGGTGAGGATTTGAGGTCATGATTTCAAAAGTTTTCATTTGATTCAATTGGCATGGATTCCATCATGTAGCTTTCTCACACATCACACATTGTCACAAATCTTATAAAATGACAACAAAAATCATTAAAATACATATTACATATATGTATAATGTATATTATGTTTGTAACCAAAAACTGAAACAGAAGTTTTGATCTATAAGCTCAAAGTTTTAGCATCTTATGATCATCCTTAGATATGACTTTTTGTTCAAGGTTGTCTTCGAATCCACCTTTAATTTTGCAAAATATTTCCTCAAAATGGGCTTTTAGGCACAATGGACATGAATAGACAATAAACCCAAACAATATATTCACATAAACAACCAAAACACGTATTCAAGATTCATAAAAATCACAAATAAATGACTTGTAGTAAACATAGTAAAAAGATTTGTCAATTGACTATAGTACACAAAATGTATAGAATAGATAGACAAAATAAATAGAATTGGATAGAATGGAATAATTTGACAATTAACTTGTGGTACACAAAAAATTCTCAAGCTTATGGAAAATGGTTATAATTATTTTTTTAAACAACTTTCAAAAATTCAAACTTGCATGCATATGACAAAATAACAAACACTTGCCTTGACTAGTGTTCATGACATGTGAAACACACATAGCTACCATTAAATGACCTACACCTCATTAAATTAGAGGTAGCAAAATAATAGATAATTTGAAAATATCAAGACTTGGACAACATAATGTAAATGGCATCAATAGAAAACATAAAACAAAAAAAAAACACAACAGAATTGACCCTACATCACCCAACTTGTTTGAAAACCATCAAGGTTCTATAAAATCATTCCCATACCATTCAACTATTGCAAAAAGTAAAAAAATGTTTCCAATGTAAATAGTTCATTGGGGTTGAATGTTGAAATCTGCACCACCAATAATTCACATGCATTTCTACCTTAATTACAAACACAAGCCCACCATCAAAACATTTTTATAAAAACAAATGCACATGAAATAAAACCAAAATGAGTAGGAATACATGTACAATTAAAACTAGAAATCTACATGAAAGTTCTTTTCAAAAAAGCCCCATTTTTCAATGAACTTATTATTTTTTCCATTATAATAGAATCTAAGGTAAGAAAATAAGTTGTATTCATAGCCTCGTAAGGCCCATCATGGCTAAACTAAAAAAAATGATCATGGAAATGAGACAATCCAAAATTTGAATCTCCAATTGTGACCACCAAAGGTTTGTGATTAGATTAACAACATTAAATATTCATTTTATTTTAATTTGTAACCCCACAATGCCAAACACTTAACAAGCCATGAAAAAAACATGCAAAAATTGCATTGCATGTTGTGGCCATCAAACCAGGGGGTTCTTGTGATTTTTTGATTACACAAGTAAATTATCACAATAATTGGAACTTGTTTTTCAAAGTTGAAATGATTATATCATCAGTTGACATAATGTACCAAAAGAAAATATCATCTTCTTCAACTTTTATTGGTTTTGTTTGTTCCTTGGTAGGGTTTAAATGATTGTACACTTGCAATAAAAGGGGAACATGATCTTAACATCATATTTTACAAAAATTTCAACAATAATTGAATTGCCAATGAAGTTTCAAATACACTACATGTTTTTAAAACGAGGTCAAACATGATTGCCAACGTCTTGTAACTAAGCTTTAAAATGATTGTAAACCATTGAAAAGGCCAACAATGGCATCAATATCCCTACAACTTGCACCATCATCCTTCACTTAAATTCTTGCAATCTTAAATCAAAATCATCATAGATTAGTGGTTGATTCAAAGTTTGAATGTTGGTGACACCTGATTTCATAACAATGCATAAAGTGAAAAAAAAAAAAAAACGCACCTAACAATAACCAATACCTTCATGTTAGGTCTAAAACACATTATTTAACAATAGGAACCAATAAATTGATAATCACTTAAGCCATGCCCCAAGTTCAACATGTTGGCATTCTAGAGAACAAGTGTAAAACTTGCTACATCCATAACATAAGGAGATTACATTTTGGTATTCAAGAGTTTCTTCAAACAAGATAACTCTTTAAGCAAATTGTATCTTCATAAAAGTTTTGAACATCCTTGTTTGTAGCCCTGCAATGATACAAACATATTCCCATTCTTGCTTCCATTCCCCTTATTTTTTCTTCCATGTAATAGTTTTTTGCAATGATGTTTGAAGAATTTTTATACTCAAATTTGAAAAACCTTGATTGACTTTGGCATCATTGGTGGCATATTAAGTTTCCTTTAACATTGCATGGCCAAATCATGATCTTGTACAAATGGGGCAAGTAATTGAAAGCAAGAACAAAAAACTGCAAATTTCAAAATTTTGGTCAATGTGTTCAAATTTGACCCTTTTCTTTTTACATAGACAATGACTTTGTCAAGCAAACCAAATGAATCAAGTAGAATTTTTATTTGGTTTTCCATGATTGCACAAGTTGTATTTTGCACCTCAAAAACCTCAACGGTCACATGGGTGGGTTCCCAAGAACTATTCAAAAACTAGCAAACGTGTTATAACCAATGTGCAACATCCAAATATCAAAAAAAGATATGCATGTAATACAAGAAATAAGAGCTAAGAAAATATATTCCTCTTTGGTTTTTGTCACAATATTTGGAAGGACTTCATTCACTAACTACCATTGAGATGGATATTATAGATGTTTGCATTGACTAAGAAATAAATGTTTCACCCATGAATTTTCAACAAATGACAAAGGATGGTATTTTTTTGTAATGTACAACATTAAATCTTCCCAAAAAATGTATTGTGGTAGGTCAAATTTGGTATTAGGCCTATGCCTACCAAATGTTTTTTTTGGAAAAAATGACAATTTTCCTATTCTTTATAACTTTTTTTTCATTGACAATTTCCACCTTTGTTTATACTTGGGGAGGTCACTTCCATTTTATTACAAATGATGTGCAAAAAAAAAAACTTATTGAAATTTATTATTATTTTTTATTTCTAATGTGAATAGGGTGTTGATATTTCATTTTGAAAATATACTTAGAATGTACCTAAAATATGTTAGGAATAGGCCATTATTTCATAGCATATTAAAAAATATTCTTCTACCTCAAGTATTTCCTAAAATATATAAGGATTTATTTCCCTATATGTTTATAGCAAAAATAGTCCCCACCTCTTATACATCTTGGGATGTTTATTAGAAGTATGATTTATTAATGAGTTTGTGCCATGGTCTTTGTTATAACTTAGAAGTCTTTTATTTTTCTTATTGAACAAATTCCTAACATCAACTTGCACTACAAAAAGGTGGTTTAAAACACACTGTAACATTTGTGAATTGCCAAAACTTTATTACAATAACACCCTTAACAACAAATAATCCCAACTAATTAAAAGTGTGATGAAAAAGGTTTCACAAGTTTTTCTTAACTTGGAGTTTTGGAATGAAAAGTTGCCAAGTTGCCTCAATATCAAAATTAAATGCCTTTTTTTATCCAATTGGAGGTAATTTGATTGGTGTGTTAGTTGATGACATAAACTCATCTTCTTCATGCAACATTTCAAGTGTTGCACTTGTTGATGCCATCCTTTTAATTGCATGCATACAACACTAGAAAAGACATGAAAACATAGATCCTAATGAGCATGGGTTTGGGTTTTGTTTTTTATCAAGTTAGAAACCTAGTGAACATGGGTCTAATGCAATGTCAAATTCTAGGGTTTGAGTTTTGTGTTTTGTCAACTTTGCTTCATTGAGAACTCAAACTTGTCAATGGAGGCAACTTTGTGCAATACTTTGCCATGATTCATAAAAACACAAGAACCTAAAATAAATAACACAAATAAAATTTTAAAATGTGGAATGCATTTACTTTAAAGTTATGAATGCAAGTGTAGCATGAGCATGATGAAATGACAATGTAATGAAAAGATAACAACAACCAAATTGCAGCTTTTATAAACAAAAAAATATTTTGCAAAAGAACAAAACAAAAAGGAAACACATTTGCCTTAAGCATGAACAAACATGAGCAAGATAAGCAAAAAATATTGCCAAAAAAAAAACAAAAGGAGATGATGGAAGAAACTTACCTTGATGAAGTTAAAGTTGTGAAATATAGGTGTAATGCTTCAAAATAAAAATGTTGTGACAAAGTGCAAATGCAATTTTAGGTTGTTGCAAAACATAAACATAAAAATTTGAAAATGAAAAAGATAGTACAAAGTGCAAACAAAAATGCTTCAAAATGAAAGGGCATTTTATCACAAAACACAAATGCAAAACCTTGAAAATGAAAAAGTTGTTACAAATTGCAAACAAAAAAACTTCAAAGTGAAAAGGCCTTGTGCTACATAATGCAAATGCAAAACCTTGATAATGAAAAAATTATCAAAAAATATAAATAAATTTAAAAGCTTCAAAGTGAAATGACCTTTTGTTACAAAACACAAATTCAAAGTGAAACTTTCAAGAGGAAAACAATGGGAGAAAGCTTAAACCCTAATAGTAAAAAAAGCTTAAAACCTAATGCTTATACTTGTCTAAAACATTGAGACTCAGGGAGGTCCCCATGAATTTCCTCTTATGAAAACATGTGAGCAAAAGGTTCTGGGTTCTACCTTGATTTTACTGCAATTAATGGTTCACATGTAAGAGCATTTTTAGCCAATCACTGTGAAAACACCTTTACCTTAAAGTTCCCCACCATAATGGAAGGGCCACCCATTGTTTGTAAAGGTTGAAAGCAAACCCCACCCATCCTTCGTCATCATGACCCATCGCTAGTAGAAAGCTCATTTCTTCGCTGAACAACATGTTTTTTTCTATGAATTTTTTTTTCACGTTAAAGTGGTGATCATTTGTAGAAGAAGATAGAAAAAATGGCTACAATTTTTAACATCTTTTTTTTGTTTCGTGATTGAAAACTTCCAAAAACAATTTAGTTTTGTTCCTATTGGTCAAGTATTTGTTGTAACTTAGTTTTTAGTTGTAATATGTACAATTTTTTTGAATGTTTGTTGAATTTCTTATAACATCACTCAAATGTGGTTACTACAAGTTTGGATGTGGTAAATAAGTTTTAGGTCAATTTTGTTTGTTTTTCTTTATTTGTGAATTTTTGAAGCAATCCACAATATTGTTTATGAATAGCTATTGCTCCTCCTATTCATGTAGGCTACTATTTTTCATGCAATACTTTGTTTCAAGATGCATATTTTAGGACCTAAAATGCAAAGCAAGAAATTGAGCACAGGTTGTGTGATGCTGAATTTTGTTGGCCCGAATGCTCCTATACAAGTTAGAATGCTTGCATCACCAAATCACTTTGAAGAGGAGTTGCCAAAAGATAATGGATTGCCTGAAGATTTGCCAAAGGACAAGACAAAGATTAAGGTGTTACCTAATGGTGAAGGAAGGTTGGCTCAAATGTCTGCAACTAATCATCTTCTCTTCCAAAAACTAAAGAAAAAATGTAGTTTACAAGAAAAGACATTTAAGAAGCTTTCTGAAAGTTTGCACCTATCCATTTAGAAAAGCAAGGTGATTCCAAAATGTGCAAATTGGAATTATGTCAAGGTAGTCAATTTTTCCATTTTCAATTAAAAATCTTAATAAAATGATTAAAAAAACTAAGATGAAGATGTGGTTTGTATCTTCACGATAATTAAGATGTGGTTTTTATGTTCCTCTTACCCATAATAATTCCCACAAAATGTTGAATTTTTGTGCAAAAAAAACTACCATATATTATTTAGGAATTGTTCTTGGGAAAAAATGCAACAATCTACACATTTTAACCATCGATGGAGATGATGAAAGATGCAATCTTACATACCTTTTGCAGTTCTTAAAGAGGACAGAGAAACACAACATGTTTTTCTCTAGGCTTGGGGACTTCAAACCTTGCAAGAACTAAGCCTTGGTGGCTGGGTTATTAAACAAATGAGAAATACAGAAGTAATTACATCTAAATATGCCGAGAGGAATTGTACCGTCTCCTCCACATCCCAAAACCCCCTTTAAATGCATCCATGATTGTGAAGGAGGAATGGAAGGAGGTCTTGGACATTTTGAAAAATGAAGACAAATGGTGTTTCAAAGAGTTACCAAATGGATAGATTGATCCCTACGACTCTACAACAATTCATGGAATAGTGGCTAAAGTCATTGTGGGATCACATTGCAATCCTTCTAAAAAGGTGGATCTCACCTTGGAATAAACTTTTTTTTTTTTTTTTCTATTTGTTGGAGCTTGCAATGGAGGATAAGAACTTGTCACATGTAGATGGGCAAATATAAACATGTAATATGAAGTTCCTTGAAGACAAGATTGTGGATGTTATTCCTATGTTGAAGAAGTTCCAAATCCTGGATCATCCCCATGAGGAGGAATATGCATAAGACAAATCTCCTCCTTGATCTTTGATTTTAAATGTGATGCTTTAATGCATGCAGATTGGCTAATTTTCCATTGCAAAAACTATGAAGATGAATAAGCATCTTAGCACATTCAAGAGCGCCTTGCATGGGAAAGGAAGTCTAGTTCAATTCACAATGCCAAATTAAGCTTAATGGCATCACATAATTTTGAAGTTGTTGAAACCTATAGTTTTGGGTTCTAACTCTATATACTTGGATTCCTTGTTCCTACTACAAATTCTACAATCTTTGCTATGGAATGGATTACATTCATTGTTGTTGTCATATTGCTAGAATTCATATATTAGTTACCTTCAAAAGGGAGGTGTCTTTCCAATCACATATATGTCCTCTTTTCGATATCTTATTGAAGTTGATGGTTTAAGTAAGTTTGAGGTTATAATGAAGTAGTTGTAAATAGATGCAAAAGGGAGTAGTATTCTTAGATGGGGGGATACAAGGATATTTTGTATATCTTCCATTCAAGACCGCGGTGTTGCTAATTTGTGATGGTTGTTGGTGGTTTTTTTGATTGCTTGAGATGACAAATGAAACAAAGCTTGGATGTTGTAACACTTGTTGAAGGGTTCAAGGACATTTTGGTAACCGTACTCAATGCTCATTTTTTGCACATTAAGCTACATTAGTAGAGATTGCTGAGTTGTTAACTACAATGTGTGAAATACTAAAAGACCTTGAAGGTGACCCACAAATCGCAAATTTGAAATCATTGAATGGAGTAAAGATTGAAGAATTGGGTGAGTTCATAGAGGAAGGTAATTTTGTTTTCACAATGAGCATGGATGCTACTCAAGAGCAAGGGGGCTTGACAAGAGGAAAGGAGGGAGATGCTTGCAACATCAGTCCCCTACACCCCATCATTGTCAAAATTTGTGGAGTCACCAAAATTAGCCTTTCCTTTCATTTCTTCTTGCAGGTCAACCCATTGAAGTATGTCTTTCAAAACATACCAAACATGAACAAAGGTGAATGTTTGATTGCTTTGGGTGTTTTGTCTTGTACAAGTTAAGAGCTTTTCACAATACATCTTTAGTCCTTGTCCTTGATTCACAAAAAGCAAGCACGATTGTGTAGTGTCCTACAAACTTGGCTACATCATGCTTGATGCCCCATTTTGTCTCCAAACTCAATGCAAATCTTGGAGCACAACTAAGGACGTGATTTGTTGAAGTGATTCTGCACTTGGTCCCAAAATGTTGCAAATTTTTGCTGATTCCTAATCACTGAGTCTTATGATACATGGAAAAATGAACAACACAATTGCCGTTCCACATCTACAACAATTTTTTTCCTTTTCTTGCTTTCAATTGTGAGTGTGTAAGGTCATCGGTTGTTGTAGATTTTTCAACACTGCTC
>Ga0209208_10007927_pt1 | contig 14271 bp, 7 predicted proteins | sample S1TSphfallax_3_FD_187694 | JGI IMG/M metagenome (GOLD analysis project Ga0209208, IMG submission 187694) | Host-associated microbial communities from peat moss isolated from Minnesota, USA - S1T2_Fd - Sphagnum fallax MG (SPAdes) (version 2) | ecosystem: Host-associated > Plants > Peat moss >...
AATCCTATTGGCAATGAACAAGATCCTTTTAAAAAGACATTTTGATGATATGATTTGTGAGGGAACTGAACCTTGAACTACCCACTGCATCACAAGCTTTCTCTTGTGTAATGTATTACCTACATATCACACAATGCACAAAAAAAGGAACAAAACACACAAACTATACCTATTTGGTGAAAATTGACTTAAGGGTGAATTGAACCCCTAAATTGCCTACTACAACATGAGTCATTTCCAAAATAACACATAACAAACACACATACTGTACACAACAATTTTTTTTTGTTAGGACTTAGTAATTACTTACTACTACTATCAAAAACACAAAATTCTAAGGAAAACCAAAGACAAAAAAGGAAACCTCGTTTTACCCAAACAAAAATTATGTGTCAAAACCATATTGGGTTTGCATATCCTTCCAAGCTGCAATTGCCTGTGGATATGGAAAATTCTCCAACATGTAAAATTGCTAAATAAACAATCAAAACACAAGGTCTAGATATGTTGTTAATTGGTTGTCGAGTTTGGAATTGATGAAATTCAAATTGTTGAAACACCTTTCATCCTCAAGAAAACCAATAACTTGGACCATGGCAATTTTTACCAACTTCAAATATTTTGGCACCTTGTGTGCAATTGTTTGCAAAAAGGCTAAAAATCTCCAAAGCCAAGTCATAGGATTCATAATGTTAGGAAGACCCATGGTTGATGCAACATTGTTTTTCATTATTAACTTGAAGAATGACATATGCAAATCCAAAAACATAGAAGAAAGGACCTCTAGTACCCGATTCTCTTCGGGTAGCACTATTAGGCTTTGATCATTCTAATGTGTTTTTTGATAGATGGCTTAAAGTCTATAATCATCCAATATTGAGGGAAAATCACCCCCAAAGCTTTTATAACACCATGTGAAGGAAAGTTGGATTGTAATTTTGAGATTGAGAATTCAACAACTTTTTTCACATAATTGTTCACAATTTCCACAACTTGAATGTGCACACCTTTTTTTTGTCACAAAACTCACAACCTTTCTTAGGCTGGTCAACATGGTGAACATTATGTTCCAATAGTGTTGATGATTATGATCTTTTTAAGTTGTAAATTTTCTCCTATTAAAAATGTAGTTGGGTTAAATGTTATTTTTATCATTGTACAAAGATGAAATGAAAAATTAAAATCAATGAAAAATAGTAAATTGTTGTTAAACAAGGTGTTTAAAAAAAAAAATCAAATTCATGGTGTGGGTGAAAATCCTTTAAGGGCAAGATTCTTGATTTAGATTTTCATTCAATTTTGAAAATAGGTCAATTCTTTGGTTAAATTCAAATGGCAGTTCTAAAAGAAAACTTGGAACGTTTGGTCTAGAGACCCTAGAACCTAACCTATAACTTGGACTTTAACCTGAGGTGTATGCAATAATGAATAGCTCATCTTTTGAAAAAACATAGTCCACATAAATTTCATTATGTAGTTTTAAATTAGTAACATATTTTAATATCATTTGTTGAATGGTAAAAAAATTCATGAATAAAAAATAATAAAGTCCACATTAATAGGAGTCCAAGTAGAGATTCCAAAAATATGTACTAATTGTGAATTTATTTTTTATGAAAATCAAGAAAAAATAACAACTATAGGGATTTACGAAAATATGGCTTAATTTTTTATGTCCAAAAGCTCCTAGTTAGAATTTAGTTAGCTTTTGGAAGGAAGGACTTCACATAAAAGTTTCAAAAGTTTAAAATGAAGTCCCCATTGGCAAAATGACGATGATGTCTTTTGTTAAGAATTAACATTGAAACAAAATGGCTATTGCAAAGAACAAAAAAACATAGAAAAGTGAGCCACTCATTCATGTATCTACCTCTTGTTAAAATCCAATCACTTACCAACACTAGTTATGATCATAACATACCATATTACTTGGGCCATTTTGACATCTATTAAATTATTTTTGAATTAAAAAATCATAAATATGTAGTAATTGTGTTCAAAAGACTTAAAAAATATATATACATTTTTCTTTCCTTGTGTTTTTTATTCCCCATTCAATGGGTCTTATTTTATTTCTTTCACAAAGAAAAAAAATGATTGTTTACTATGTGTGCATGACAAAGTTGGTAACTACACATGAGAGTGAGTAATATTGACTTTTTCATTATTTTAAAAGTAGACTATTCAACTGATTTAACTTCATGAAAATGTAATCGGGCAAATTTCTAGTTAATTTATATTCAACCACTGAAAAAGAGGTGGAAACATGGAAAGTATACACAAAAAGTGAATGTTTACAATTTTATCACATATCATGCATATTGTAGTTGAGGATTAGTTTCCACATTGAAAAAATCAATAATTATTTAAAAAAAAATTTAATTCGTTCTTAAAAATTGAAAACATGAAAATTTCCATGATCTATTATGATAGTCACATGAGTACTGAAATTATTCAAAATGTATTTGATGATAATTGTGATGATTTTCAACATGTCAACTTCATATTTTCACAAAAATTCACTATTTTGAGGATTATTTAATGATCAAACTGACCTTAGAGTAAGGTATAGGAACACAAAAATAATATCAAAATGGGTGAAAGTATGATAGAAAAAAATGAACTTGTATTTAGTTAATGAGAATCAATTTGCAATTTTTTAATAAAAAATGAGATTAATAAATAATTAAATTTCAAAGATTAAAAAATAAAATTGTCCATATTTTAACACTAAATACTCAATTGAATATGTATATATTTAGTTAGGATATAAAGATGATTATATTCTTGAAGTGCAAAAGTTTGATTTGTTAAAACTTATTTCAGTCATACTTACATAAGTTTACATTGTGAAAAATAAATTACAAAAGTTGCTTGTATTTTGAAAAACTTATGTTCAACTTATTTCTATAACGCAAAATTTGAAAATTTATTGAATAAAGTGAAAAACTATCTTATTTTTCATCATGTTCATATAAAAGAATTGAATGTATAATAATTTTCTGCCAACGTTTGTTGCTACTTTTTTGAAAATTTGGCTTAATATCATGAAAATGTAGTGCGTGCTAGTATTTTACTAATTAATACTTAACCTTTGACTTAAGTAGGTTTGTTAATTAATATCTCAACCTTTGTTGAAATAAAAATGATTAAAAAGTGCGTTGAATTGAATTCTTAAAACTTCATCAAATAAAAGGTTGAAATAAAAATGAATAAAAAAAGCATTGAATTGAATTCTTAAAAATTTATTAAATATTTAATAATGGATTTTTGTCAAATTGGCCTAGGTACTAGGGTATATGATCTACTTCCCATCCCTTATTGATAAGAAAATTTTGCTGCTCCCTTCTCACACACTTGTTCTAGTGTCTTTAAATGACATCCCTACATTCATGCATGGTGGAACATCTTTATAATCATTCATGCTATTTACTTAGAAAGAATTTTCTCAATGTATTAGGACTATCTTCACATCCTGACAATTTTGGAACTTTTTTTCAGAAATTATTTATATGCCCAAAAGGTAACTTATAGGAACCATTTAAAATAGGAACCATTTAAAAACATTGCTAAAATATATTTCATTACCTTCATTAAATCTTGTAAATCTGATGCAAAGTTCAAAATGTCATCTTCATAAATAGCAGCAATGAGTTTCAATTTTTAAATTTTAGACCTAAGGTGCAGGAAATATTGAATTTTAAGTAGTTTTTGTCATTGGATATTTAATTAAATTACAAAAAATGGTTTTGAAAGGAGAAAAATAAAATTGGGTAACTAGTTTGCACTTGTGAGCCAATGGCACAAGCTACACTAGTAAACACTATTATCTAACTGTAATCAACTAAAGTTCTCATTTTGAAAGTATGAGTCAAGCTCCTTATACCTCGCCCTAGATGTGTGTAGTGCCTTGTGCAACTTCTACACCATGTGTTCCTTAGCAAGAGCATGTTGTCCTTCATTTCTTGTTGTGCATATCTTTCAATTCCACATTTCAAAAATGTAATGACTATGTTCATTTGATGCATTTTGAAGTCCTTATTAGTCCCCAAAGCAATCAAAGTTAAAAATTGACTTGAACTTTACTAACTAGATAGAGTGCGGTATTCCATGTGTACCTTGTATATATACTCCTTCATTTTGTGAATACCATTTCACAAATAGTATTGTCTTATATTGGTCCCAAACAATGGTTTTTAAATTTATTTCCACAACCATACAGCATGTGATTTCTACCAAAGTTGTATTAGAATGTCCATTCTATTGGGGTGTGTGAATGTGCAGTTCATTGATGTTCACTTCTACTGTCTCTACAAAAAAAATTTGGAACTTTACAGAGCAAAATTCTCCACCATATCAGTACTGAATACTCTTTATTTGTTTTCTTATGAAATTTTCAACTAAGATTTTCCTCCTCTCTTCAACTTCTTTAAAACTTTTGACTTCAGTTTCAGGAAATATGTGCACACTAGATTACAGTTTTGTCATACATGAAACTAGAAAAATATTGAGATCCTAATAAAAGAAACAATTTGCATTGGGCCACAACTTGGTCAGCAGCATGCACAAGACCCAACACCTCAACTTCTCTTCATGACTCATTAAGTTGGTTTACGTTGCATACCTTTTACACAACTTTCACAAAATGCCAAAATTTTCATCCGTGTTTAAGTTCATGCCTTTGTCAATCCTCCATATGCTACATACTATCTTCAAGTTTTGTTCTCCCAAGTGTCTGAATCTTCCATACCACAAATGAGAGAAGCATTATTTTTATTATAGTTGACATTGAATCTTGGCTCAGTCCATTTCAAACAATTGTAGTTTGAAAAGCTTGCCATCCCTTAGTTCCTTCAGCCACCACTTTCCCCAAATTGTTTTGGATCTTGCACACCTTGCAATTGAATTGAATTCATAATCATTGAGAAGCTGGTTTAGTGATAGGGAACAAGTGCTTAGCAAGTCAAGCACAATCTGTTTTTTGATCGTCAAAATTTTGCGAATTGGCAGAAAATTTATTTTTAAAAAGGCTATTTCTGAGATTTTCTGTAGCCAGATTTTGAAATTGTTTAAAAAAAATATTACCAGATTTTTATATCACTTTACAGGATGTAGCCCACAATATAGAAGGATGTTCAGATTTTTATTACTTTAATAGTTCATTCATAGCCATACTTGGCTAAACCTTATCTCCATCACAAAATTGTTTAAAAAACCACTGATCTAGGGACATATGAAACATCCTCCAACATACCTTTGAACTTCCTTTTGAAGCCCACATGCATATGCATTACGACTTCACCTTTCCATTTGGGTGCTTGAGTTGAATTTTCAAGAAGGTTGATCAAGCATGCAATTTTTTGGCATTAAAAAAGCCTCTAGATAATGCTTTAAAACAATTTGTGATAGATGGAAAAGTAGGCTAATGGATATAAGAAGAGATTTAGTTTTTTAATGTCACCAACAGTTAAGAAATTGTAAAGAAAAAAACATAGTCAGTGAATAGGATGGATAAGCCAAAATGCAGACCAACTATTGAAGGCTGCAAAAAGTCTTTGCCCTTTTTGCCATGTTTAGCGGGATTTGTAAATTTTTAAAACTTTCATCTCTGACCTTTTAATCCAAATTTGGCTAATTCCTCATGGATGACTGCCATTGCGGATACATCAAACAATTGGAAAAAAATACCCTACTCTCTTTGCAGTTTGTGGCAGAACTCATTTTCAGCTGGACAGATTGGTGGGTTTTACCTAGGTTGGATATAATAGAGGTGTTTATGAAACATCTTGTCAGATTTGCTAAGTACATTCCTTATACAGGGGCCATTTTTTTCAATCAAGAATTGAAAACTCCGAATAAACTTCTTCAAAAAAATGAGGTCAGGTATAAAAGGATTGATCGCAATTTGCATAGCTTCTCAAAAATTATGACCTATTATTCAGAAGTGAAATTCACAGTGTCTGCTGGAGGAAATGTAGATATTCATGGGTACTAGCCAATGTGATGATGAGTCATGGAACATTTTTATGGGTGACAATCAATTCTATGTGACATTAAATCAATGGTTTAACAACCTAGTAAATCATGAACTGCATGCCTTAATGTAAAACATCATGGACGGGATAATGAATTGCAGTCTGTAATGTAAAAACATTAGGAGTGGTTGCTTCATCATATCATCAAGGGTGCTTGATGATCAGTTACATGTGATGGTAATACCAGTTCTATGAGTGGTGATTGGGCTGTCTTAAGTTGTGAAATATATGCTACATCAGTTGTGCTAAACCAGTTTTGTGTAGTGTTTTTGCTCTCTGCATGCTTGGTATGGAAGGTGCATTGCTGAAATGGAATGTCATTTTTCAGTTGTTTCATTTCCATACTGGGCTGTTGGTCTTAGGTGTAATTAGATTTGGGGTTGAGTATCCAATGTACTTAGGATGTTTGGTGTTAAAATACATGGTGGGTGATGATGTACATGATGACAAAACAAGTATTAGTTCTACATTTGTCAACATTGAAATTAAAATTTCCTCAATGTTTACACATTCCATATTTCAAGAATTTCCAGTGAAATATTGATTTGTATACATACATCAATGATGTATGATTGTGTGGCTGAAAGTGAGTCCCATGTTGTGATAAACATGGTCAGTGAAGAAGATTTAAGCTTTTCTTGTCATAGTTGGGTGTATTTTCAAACAAAATAACAGAAATTTGCCATGATTTGCATGTTGAAAAGTCTGCAGGATTGTTACAGATTTGAATAAAACTTTCATATACATAGACACACACCCACCAGGAATTTTCTAACTATGCAATGGAAAAACAGGTCATAAATTTTTGTTTAAATAAACCTTGTTGATGCTTAACACAGTCCCAATTTATTCCAACTGTGAATTGCTCACAATACAATGTACAACAGCGTACAAGGCCCACTATTTTCAGCCAAAGAAAAAACTAAAGAAAAAAGCTTGGCACTGCCACTTGCTTATGGAAGTGCTTAACACTCACCCTTTTTAAAGTTTGAATTCTGGACACATCAAAAACTATGATTGTAGAGCAATTATCACCTTCACAAATTCTCCCCAGGAGCATTGACAGTGTCTTGAATAGACTTGGATGCCTCTGCGAGTCTTTCACCCACAAAGGCTAACAACCCTGTTCCTGCAAGAGAGGTCTTCTGTTCAGCAGCTTCTGCAGTGTCCTTGGCCTCATCTGCTCCCTTGACAATATCCCCATCTGATGTATCCTGCCCTCTTCTTTTAGCTTCATCTGCTTTGGCCGAGGCAGTGTCAGCTGCATCCTTCGTTTTGTCCTGCAGCGCCTCACCAGTCTCATCTACCTTGTGCTTGGCTGCCTTCAACGCATCTCCGCTCTTATCTTTCAACTCACCAGCTTTCTCCTGGGCAGCTCCGAATGCTTCACTTGCTTTTCCCTTCATAGCATCCCATGATGGTCCTAGATTATTATCTTTCACCTCTTGCCCTTTCTCTTTGGTGACATTGGTTGCCTCATCTGCTTTACTCCCAATGGTATCCACAGCTTCCCTACCTTTCTTCTTAGCTGACTTCACAGCTTCATCTCCATCTCTCCGTGGCAGCTCTGCATCCTCAGCTTTTGCAACTCCATAAGTAGATGTAGCTTTATGCTTCACCTCTCCACTGGTGTTGTCTAAACCTTGATCAATATCCTCTTTTGCTTCCCCAGCTGCATTAGACACATCCTTCTGGGTTGAATCCCAAGCTGAGCTTGCATGATCCTTCGCCCCATCTACCTTGTCCTCAGCGGACTCCTTACCATCATTGGCTTTGTCCTTTGCATCATTCCAAGTGGATTTTGCACTTTGCTTCGCATTCTTACCAGCCTCTTGTGTAGACTCCTTAGAATCGTCAAATTTCTTGTTGGCATCATCTGCTACTCCAGAAGCTGTCTTCTTTGTTTGATCCCAGCCTGATTTAGCACTATCCTTGGCATCCCCAGCCTTCTCTTGAGCAGCATCTGCAGCGTTTGAGGCCTTGTCCTTTGTGGCATCTGCAAAGTTACTTGCTTCCTCTTTAGCTTGCCCAGCTTTCTCTTGAGCACCTTCCTTCAAATCTTGAGCCTTATCCTTAGTAGAATTCCATGCATTTCCAGTGGCATCTTTTGTATTCTCCACTGAATTTTGTGCTTGCTTGGAGGCAGAGTCTGCAACATCTTCAGCTTTTTCCTTTGATGAATCAAAGCTGTTACACATATTGCAGCATACACAAACAATTCCTTAGAAGATCTGCATGTAACATTTTGTGTGATATGTGCCATAACTTAATGTCAAGTTGTAATTCTAATGTAATATATCACACAATAAACACCACATATTGTACATTGTCATGGATGAAACCGCAAAATTTCTCTCAGACATCTATCATGAGCTGTGGTCTTTTGTGTGAGAAAAACCACATTCTCAAGTAGTGAAAACAAGATTGTGATTGCAAACTTCTCCTTGTTTGGAAGTAATGTCTCCTCTATCCATCATCCAAAGGAGAAACTCCAAAAATCTCCTTGTTGTTACTTCGACAAAAGAAAGATTTGTCAAATCCGACGACATTGAAGGCAGGAGGCGGAGGCCTCAAGACTACCAAAGATTTACTTATAGTAACTGGAGACACAGACGATTGGACTGCAAGTGAGCTCAATTTTGAGAAGTTTTTCCTGCACCAAAGAAAGAAGTGACAGCAAGTAGAAACCTCTCATCGGCTTGCTCCGCAGTTTGCTGCACATCCTTCCGCGTATTGTCTGCCACCTCTCCTACCGAATCCTTTACTCCAGTCGCGGCCTGGGTTGCGCCATCCTTCACCTTCTGCTGCGCGTCCTTGTAGTCCGACCTTGCCATGATGACGATGATCACGAAGCTAAATAAAAATTCCTCCAAACAAGAATCACGTTCACAACTTTTAGCAACAACAACAACAACAAGAGAACGAAGAACTCAGTATTCCTTCCTCTAACGAAGCACAAAACAAGTTGCGAAGAAGAAGTTGGAAGAAGAAGAAGAGTTTGTTGGTAATGGGATTCGAGCGTGCAATCGATGGAAAATGAACAGCATAATGTCGCTGTATAAAGCTTTGCTTGGCAATTCCGACGTGGCGACACGTGGCGGGTGCCATGCAAGGTGGTGCTTGGTGAAAGGATGACACGTGGAAATAGCGCCAAGTGTCGATCACAGTGGAGTGCCACCCTGTTGGTCCTGAAGCGCAGTTCTCAGCCTCTTATCGTCCATCCATCTGCTGTGGATCAGAATAATACCCCAAAAAATTACAACACTTATCCATGAAACAAGATAATTTGTTTGTTTTGTTAACACTTATCCATGAAGCAAGGTAATTTGTTTGTTTTGTTTTGTACCGATGAGATCCACCAGACTGGGATGATGCTTCAGGTCATGTTCTTGGTCTCTTCGGAAGGCTCTTGAGGAGAAGGAGGGGTGCATAGGCTTGGTTTCATGGCATTTGGACTTGTGGTGTAAAAGTTCTTGAATATTGAATAAATTTCTTCACTGCAATGTAAATTAAAATTAAATTAAATTGTTTGGACTTGTGGTGTAAAAGTTCTTGAATATTGAATAAGTTTCTTCACTGAAAATTAAACGTAAATTAAATTGTAGCTGAAAATTTAGGAGGAATTGAAATGTGCCTCTCGTGTTGTTGTTGGAAAGATCTTGATGAGCAGGATTTTATGGAATTTATTTTGTGAGATTTGGATTCAGTATGTGAGAGATATTGATTTAAAAATGATTTCTACCACTGGAAATTCAAATAAATTTTCCCAAAAACCAGGTTTTGGAAGGAAAAATCAGTTGAGGAGATGAGAACACTTGGGCCAATGGCACATGTCACACTAGTTTATATTAAAAAGCAACCTCAGTTTATAATGGGGGGTATTAGTCCAGGTTGAAAATGGTTTTTTTGCTTTTGGGTGGGGATGGGGGGTGATGGGACATGGATTTCGATGTTTACATTTTTGAACAATTTTCAAAATATATTTTAAAGATTCATCAAAACATTGTTCAATTGCGATTTGGGAGATTTTAACATTGACATCCTAAAAAAAAATAATCATACAATTTTTAAAAAAAAAGGTTCATTAAATTTCATGGACAAATTAAAATTAAAATCACAATTTAGTCAAAACATCTCAAAAGCCGAATTTCAACAAGATCATATATGGGCATATGTTGGTGAAACCGAATACAAATCTAATGCAACAAAAGCATATTGGTTAAATTTTTATATCGCATTTAAACTACCAAACACACTTTCAATGTATAACAAGAGACCATTAATGTTTTGGTTTTTCTAAATTTTAATATATATATATATGACAACATTTTTGCACACATGTTGCATTTTGTGTTTGTTGACTCCCAAATGGTTTTATCATCTATTTGCCACCAAATGGTTCACCCTTTGTTGCACAAAACACCTATTTGTTGCTAGATGTAGAGGACACTTTGTGGCCTAAGTTTTTTCTCTTTACTCATGATTCATGGTAGTTTAATACACTTAACATTATATCTTGAGGAGATTAATAAGAGCCTAGTCTTGCAAATAGAAAGAGGTGGTTTTGATTACATTCTGAATTTATCTAGAGTCTATGGCTTCAAGCCTTTCACGATATCATAATGTTTATCTTGTGTGTCATAGCAAACAAGCCTAATTACTTCATTCCCTTCACGTCCAAACCTACATGGATATGACAAGGCATGTTAATCTTAAGTTTATATTCATCATTATCTTTTCTTTTTATAACTTCTCAAAATCTCCACCTCCTTCACAATTATTTTTATTTCTTTCTCACATAACTTTTCAAAACTTAAGAACTGACTTGATTTTTGAAAATTTTAAAAATAAAAAATAAAAAAATGTTGTGTTACTCACACTAGTTCTCATATTGCCTTCATAAACCTTCACCTTCTTTACCGTTATTCTTACCTCTTTCTCACATATTCTTAGAAAACTTCCCTCAAAATGAAATTAAATATAAACTATCACACACACAAAAAATCATAAATCAAAATTAAAATGATCTGAAATTAAAAAAAAGAATAACCATAAAATTTAAATTAAAAAATTAATTGAACTTTACCTTTACATTTAAATGATTTAAATTTTGTTTGAAAAAATAAATAAAATATTAATTCATAATTCTCATTTATTTGTACATTAAAAATGATAATGTCTTCACCTTTATACAAATATTCCTCCTTAAACACTTTAGTGACACTACTATTTAATCATAAAAATTTCAAATTGACACTATATAATCTTTGATTAATTCAAAGCTTTTTTTTCTCAGACCATGAGGTTCTAGTACACATGGTTGGAATATGACAAATATGTCTTTGATCACATAGGTAATTGAAAACCTACACCCAAGTGCAATATCTTGCTACCTGCTTTGGTCTTCAATCTCTATTAATTCAGTGACCCTAATGATAGGAAGGTTGAATATATGAAGGTTAGAAGATTTACCATGGTATAGTATTGAAGGACTAAGGGAATGGGCCCATTCCATTCAGGAAATGCATCAAGCCTAGTAAGGCCCATGAGGTGGGTGAGATAGGTTGTACAGGGGTCTGTTCCAGAGGGTAACCAGTGTCCCACCACTGACTGGTTTACAAACACAAGTGGAACTGGTAGGAAAAAAGTGGAAAGAGAAGATGAACACCTGTTCCACCTAAGAAAAAACATAAAAGAGTACCTAAATAAGTGTAAGGTAACGCTCAAGGGCCTATAATGAGGCTAGAGACCCCTTATTGTGGGAATGTACCCGACCTGTGGTCCTTTATCTACCATAAAGTATGAGGTGAACCTCATGATAATCCTAAACATATGTAGATCAGTAGATAGTAAGCCTAGTGGGAGGGATTTTATGCCTACTATTATTTGGGACCACTAGGGATCTTACACCTACAAGTAGGCAAAATATTTCTCCTTTTTTCCAGGAGGGATATTCACAGATTGTATTTTCTCCAAGTGCTTTATGACATCCAAACCAGTCAGGTGATTGAATCCAGCCACAGCCATTTGTAAGGCAGCCATGAGTTCCCTCACTCCCAAGCTCTCATCAGTCTACTGATATTTTTGTTTGATGCCATACCCAATACAATGTAGCCAAATGTTGATAGATATCATGCTCTTTGAATGCATGCTCAGTTCATGTACCTGTCTTTGAACATGCAGCCTGGGTTACCCTAGGGCAAATTTTGGCCTATTATCCATCCAATGTTGGCCAATATCCAAATTGATCTTCACCAAGTGGCAGCAAAGCTGTGTGTAGATGGTGGGTACTGTGGCAAGTGTTCTACAGTCACTTTTATGGACCAACACTGCATTTCCATTTGATTAGAGCATCTCCACCAGCGCTCAGTATGTGTGACTCTTTCGAAATATTTCTTGCATCCCCAGCGCTCAGTATGTGACTCTTTCGAAATATTTCTGGCATCCAAGTTTTAGTTACTAACTTTTCTCCAACACCACTCATAAAACTGAAACTGGGACTACAAAGTAGGTGGGGACACTACTACTAGTACTAGCAACCCACTTGGACCAATCAAACTATCTAGCCAATCAGAAGTAGGGTGGAATCAATAAACATGATTTGGTTGTGTTTATTAGATTGTTCCAGGCTCTTCCGGGGGCTTTGAAAGAGACCTGAAAGATTCTAAAAAATTAAGTCTTTGAAAGAGACCTGAAAGAGTCTAATATATTAAGTCAAGTCGTATTAATTTGCGGCTCCTTTGATGATTGGCTAGATAGTTTGATTGACCCAAGTGGGTTGCTATTAGTAGTCTCCCACCTATTTGCAGTCCAATTTTATGGACGCAGTTGCATAAAACAGTGCATAACTAGAACTTGGATGTGGCAAATATATTTGCAGGGTCACACATTGAGCACCACTGGAGATGCTCTAACCTGAAGTCCGCATGGACACAAGCTCCCAAAACACCCAAATCACAATTGCTCCTCAAGTACCACCACTATGCATGGGAGTGCAAGGTCCTCTCTGTATAGACAAGAAGACATGTTTGTGGTTCCATTGTACAGTGGCATTATCATAACTTGGGCTCCATGCTGCTACAAACTACCAGTGATGATGACTTGATGAAAAAAGATGATTATTTTGTAAAAATTATGTTTCATTTGAATGATTTAATATTGAATGAATTTGCATAACACAACTTGAATTGAATGTAGGTTGATTGAATTTGAATTGAATTCAAATTCCTAAATTGAAGTGAATTGAAGTGAACACAATATTCTGCTCCTTTGGATTCAACCTGGGGTGTTCTCATTGAGATTTGAATTGAATTGAATTTGGTTTGATTGAGTCAAATTCAATTGAATACAAATTGGTTGAATTCAATTGAATCTCCATAGCACTTTCAAACGATATCACCTTTAGCAAACAATAAATCTATGTATCCCTTCAAAAGATGAAGGCGTTGTTCTTCCTGTCACAGGCACAATTGGGTTGTCTGGCTCTTAAATTGACCCCCTTGCAAACCCACTTCCCACTCTCACCTTAGATCTTGCTAAGTGACTAATTCTATGCTTGGCCTTGGGAATATGAACTGGGGATTTTTCACTGCACAGAATTCTGATAGTACCCAATGCTCATACATTCCAGTTTCACATGCTTTAATTTGACTTATGCATGGATCATAGAATGGTCTCATGGTGTCAGATGCAAGCAGCAGTGCAGAGAAGCTGCATTTCCAAGAGTAGATAAGCATCTGTGGACCCATCGAGAAGCATGAAACAAATGCAGGTGAAGAGGTTAGGGATAAGGAGGCAACCTGCAAAACAACAGTGATTACAGTTGCTTCTGACTTGTGCATGTCTGATGATGTAGAGTTGAGCATGACTTACCTGAGCTACACAGCAATAACTGGCAATAAAAGGCAGAATCTCCAAAACCACACCTACAATCTCCATGCAAATGACAGTGAGGACTGACACATGTACCTGGTATGACCAGAAGAGACAGCTTTTGCAGGTGACAGAGCCTGGCAATTTGAGCCAAATATCTATTACTTAGAACCCCACAGAAGAAGGAAAAACTTTGATTACCCTAATTCTCAGATGCAAAAGAATGGCATAAGAAAGAAAGAAGCATGGAATCACAAATTGGAACACAATCCAACAACCTATCAAAATTGTGGCTCATACTCTCACAGAAGAGAAAGAGCAATACCAAAGTCACTACACTGAAGCCAGCTTTGAAAAGGCAAGA
>Ga0209208_10007928_pt1 | contig 14270 bp, 14 predicted proteins | sample S1TSphfallax_3_FD_187694 | JGI IMG/M metagenome (GOLD analysis project Ga0209208, IMG submission 187694) | Host-associated microbial communities from peat moss isolated from Minnesota, USA - S1T2_Fd - Sphagnum fallax MG (SPAdes) (version 2) | ecosystem: Host-associated > Plants > Peat moss >...
CTTTTGCTCCTGCGGGCTTTACTTATTTTGTTCCGAATGAACGTTGCAAGATCGGGTTGATGTGGCGGGTATTTGTCGCCATTCGTTTTTTTTGGATTGTTAAAAATTAAGCTTGATCGTTAGTTTAGATACCGGCGTCGCCGGGCCCGCAGGAGAAAAAGTTTTTTGCTTCTTTTTTTCAAAAAAGAAGCGCTTAATACTCCTTTAAATGGGCTGAGAGATGCCGAAATTTCTGTTCCTCAATTTTCCGGCGCCGGGGCATGTCAACCCGACCTTGCCTGTCGTATCCGAACTGGTGGCTTATGGAGCGGAGGTAACCTATGTGCTGCCGGAGCCGTTTCGCGCGGCGGTGGAGGGTACCGGCGCCAGGCTGGCGATGCTGGAGCCGTTAGAGGCGCTGCGCCGACAGGGTGCGGGCCAGGGACCGGACGATCAGCTTCTGGCACGGCTGCCGTTCGAGCTGGCGCGGCAGGCGCCGCAGGCGGTGCCGCCGCTGGTCGAGCTGACGCGCGCGCTGCAGCCGGACTGCATCGTGACTAACAGCCTGTTTTTGTGGGGCCGGATTCTGGCGCAGATCACCGGCGTGCGCGCGGCAGCGTTCCGGCCGTACCATGCGCCGCGGGCGACGCGGGGCGTGACGCCGCCATTCGCCACGGAGGAGATGGCGCGGCTGGCGCAGGCGGCGGAGCAGGCGCTGGCGGCGCTGTTCGCGGCGTATCGACGGCCCGCGCTGACACTGCAGGAGCTCGTGGAGAGCGTGGAGACGCCGACCATCGTGTTCATGCCGAAGGCGTTTGCGCACGAAGCGAAGGCGTTCGACGAGCGGTTCCTGTTCGTCGGGCCGAGCCTGCATGTGACGCGGCCGCGGCAGAATTTCTTTGCCGGGGATGCGCCGGGGCTGACCCGGAACGTGTACATCTCGCTTGGCACGCTGCGCAATGATGATCTGGAATTTTATCGGCTATGCCTGGAAGCTTTTGAAGGCGGGGACTGGCGGGGCGTGCTTTCGGTGGGCGACAGGATTGATGTCGCAGCACTCGGTCCGGTGCCGGCGAATTTTCAGGTGGCGCCGCATGTCGCGCAGTTGGAGGTGCTGGCGGAGGCGGATGTGTTTGTCAGCCATGGCGGGCTGAACAGCACGATGGAAAGCCTGTTCTACGGCGTGCCGCTGGTGGTGATGCCGGCGACCCGCGAGCAGCGGCTGACGGCGCGGCGGGTGCGGGAGCTGGGGCTGGGCGTGGTGCTGGAGCGCGAAGGATTGACGGCGGAGGGGCTGCGGCAGGCGGCGCGGCTGGCGGCGACGGACCCGGAGATGAGGGCGCGGGTGCGGGAGATGCGGCAGATCCTGCTGGAGTCGGGTGGGGCGACGATGGCGGCCGCGGCCTTGTATGATGGGTGTTGAGGAGGAAGTAAGAATCTTCTTTTTTTGAAAAAAAAGAAGCAAAAAAACTTTTGCTTAATGCGGGCTGTGGCCTGGCTGGTGCCAACGCCCGCAGGAGCAAACGTTTTTTGCTTCTTTTTTTCAAAAAAGAAGCGCTTGCTTCTCCTGGTTAGAAATTCGCCAGCGTGCAGGCATCGCCTGCCGCGGAGACTTCGCCGCAGAACTTGGCGGCTTCGGCTTTGCTGTCGAAATTGCCGGTGCGCAGGCGGTAATAGACATGGCCGTTGACGGTGGCGGATTGAATATCCGGTTGTTTGTCGCTGAACAGAGCGGGCATGGCGCCGGAGATGCGGTCCCATTGGTGCTGGGCGTCCGGCTGCGAGTTGAGGGCGCCGAGCTGGACCTGGTAGGAGCCTGCGCCCGTGTCGGCCGGCTTGGGTGCGGCTTCCGGGCCGGGGGCTGGCGGCGGGGCGGCGGATGGGCCGCCGGTGGAGGAGGAGACGGCGCCGGCGATGGGGGACGGGCCGGTATAGGCGGCGTTTGGATTTTGCGGGGCGTTGTCCGATGGCGGGGCGGTGATGTCCGGCGGCGGCGGGGCCGGCGGTGGCGCCGCCATGGCGGTCGGACCTGGCGGGGCGCCGGGGGCAGGCGTGAGGGGAGCGGCTTCGACCGGGCCGGTTTGCACTTGCGGGGCTGTGGGCGGCGGCGGCGGCGGCGCGGCGCTGGCCGGCAGCGGCGCCTGCGAGGCGGCGATGACGGCGGAGAAACCGTCGATGGCGGCGTTCACCTGGTCGGGCGGGAGATCGACGCTGAGCACCTGGCGCGCCTCCCCTACCCGGCCGACGGCGACCAGGGCGGCGGCGTAATCCTCCCGCGTCTTGGCGGTGGCGCCGGGGCCGGTGGCGAGCGGCCCGAGATATTGCAGCGCCGCCGGGCCGTTGCCGGAGAGGGCGAGCGAGAGGCCGAGATTGATTTCCGCGGCCTCCATTCCGGGGTCCGCCAGCAGCGCGCGGCGATACGGGTCCACCGCGCCGGCGAAATTGCCTTGCAGGTCGCGGGCGATGCCGAGGTCGTTCAGCGCGTCGGCGTTGCCGGGATCGTCCTGCACGGCGAGCGTGAGGGCGGCTTCCGCGGCGGCCGGGTCGGTCTTGATCAGGCAGCGGCCGAGGCCGGTTTCGGCGGTGGAGGATTTCGGGTCTTGCGTGAGCGCCAGCTGGTAGGCGGCTTCGGAGTCGGGGCAGCGGCCCAGCGCGTAATAGGCGTCGCCCTCATGGGTCAGCGCGTCCACGTCGTTCGGGTTGTCCTTCAGGATGGACTGGCTGACGGAGAGCGCCATGCCGGGATCGCCGCCGGCGATGGCGGCGTCCGCGACATTGAGCTCGTCAGGGCCCGGCGTGGTGGAGACCATGGTGGTGGGTTGCGGGGTGGTGCAGGCGGCGAGCAGGGCCGCCAGGCAGATCGATGCCGGAAGAGAGATTTTCATTTCGATCAGTTCACTTCATTCCGTGCAGAGTCGTCAACACATTGATGATCGCCGGCCCCGCAACGATCAAAAAAACGCAAGGCAGGATGAACAAAATCATCGGAATGGTCATCAGCGTCGGCAGGCGGCCGGCGCGTTCCTCGAACTTGATCAGCTGTTCCTGCCGCAGTTCGGCTGACAGGGTGCGCAGCGCCTGTGTCAGCGGCGTGCCGTATTGCAGCGATTGCGCGAGGGTGGTGGAGAGACGCTTGAGCACGTCGAGCCCGGTGCGGGCGCCGAGAAATTCCATCGCCCGGCGCATGTCCGAGCCGATCTGCAATTCGCGGGAGGTCTGGGTGAGCTCCATGGCGAGCGCTGCGTTGAGCTGGCCGAGCTCCTGCGCGACACGGGCGAGGCCGGCTTCCAAAGCGAGGCCCGCATCCGCGCAGATGACCAGCATGTCCAGCGCGTCCGCCACGCCGGCTTCGACTTTTTGCAGGTGGCGCTTGCGGATGTTGGTCGCGATCATTTCCGGCAGCAGCAGGCCGAAGAGCGCGCCGCCGGCGAGCTTGACCGACACCCACATGGTTCCGGTGCCGAAATTGCGCAGCATGAAGTACAGGAACATCGGCATCAGGATGAAGCAGAGCAGCTTGGTGCCGATGAACAGGCCAAGGCCGCGGCCGCCGCGGAAGCCCGCGGCTTCCAGCGTCGCGGTCATTTCCGCCAGCGTCTTGCGGGAGAGCATGCCGCTGCGGGCGACCACCATGCCGAGGGCCGAGATGCCGCGCAGCAGGGTGCTGCCGGCGGGCTTCACATCCTCCGCCTGCAACTGGTCGCCGCCGCCGGTGACAAGCTGCATGCGCTGGGTCAGCCGGGTGGAGCGGCCGAGTTCCAGCACGATGAAATAGCCGAACACCCCGACCACCACGAACAGGATGAGGACGATCGCGAAAAAGACGGTAATGGTCATGATGGCCTATTTCAGGACGGAGCTGATCATGTACTGGATGATGCCCATGCCGATCATCATCATCAGGATGGCCGCACCCAGGCAGGCCTGGCCGCCGACGGTGGTGAACAGCAGGATGATATAGGGCCGCTGGATGACGAACAGCGCGCCGCCGGCGATGAAGGGCAGCACCGAGAGGATCAGCGCGCTGGTGCGCGCCTCCGCCGTCAGGGCGTAGCCGCGCTGCTTGAGGCCGACGCGCTTGCGGATGACTTCGGCCAGGGTTTCAAGCGTCTGGGTGATGCCGCCGCCGGAGCGGGCCTGCAGGGTCAGCGCGGTGGCGAAGAACTGGTATTCGGTGAGTTTGATGCGCATCGAGAGTTCGCGGAGCGCCGCGTCGAGCGGAATGCCGATCGAGACCTTGTCCGCCAGGATGGCGAATTCGGCTTTCGTGGGTTCCTGGGAGTCGTTGGCGACGGTGCGCAGCGCCTCCCCCATCGGGATGCCGACGCGCACGCAGCGGACGATGGTGCTGAGCGCGTCCGGGAATTGTTCCAGCAAAGCGGCGTTGCGGCGGTTGTTGAACCAGGTGAAGATGAACTTGGTGACCACCAGCCAGGCGATGGGCCAGCCGACGATGTAGATGATGCCGGCGAAGTTGTGGAGCGGGTGGATCGCCAGGAAGACGAAGAAATAGCTGATGGCGAGGCTGATGAAGGGGACCAGCCACCATTTGATGGGGTAGGTTTCCGCCTGCATCAGGTCGACATTGATGATGCCGGCGGCGCGCTGCTTGATGATGTCGCCGCGGTTGACCTGCTTGGCGAGCGATATCTGCTCTTCCTGGTAATTGACCGGGCGGGCGACCGGGGCGACGGCCTCGGTGATGCGGGCCTCGAATTTTTCTTTCCGGCGCAGCGCGCTGTTGAGCGAGACCCAGGCCAGGCTGGCGAGGAGCACCAGGATGATGATGAAGGCGAAGAGGACGACGAGTTCGGCGATCATGGTGTTTTATTCGAAGGAAGCGGTGCTTTTTTGAAAAAAAGCACCAAAAAACTTTTGCTAACTGGGCCACGGGCTGTGAAACCAGCACGGTCTAAAGGAGCGAAGTTTTTTTTGCTTCTTTTTTGTTCACAAAAAAGAAGGCCTTGCTGTCTTTCGATCATGTATTGATATCGTCCAGGGCGTTCGCCCAGGCGCGGTCGAGGCCGAAATATTGCAGCCGTTCGCTGAATGTGGAGCGGATGCGGCTGACTTCGTAGCGGCCGGTGAGCTTGCCGGTGGCGGTCTCCCCGGTGACCTCGAACTTGAAGATGTCGTTCAGCAGCTGGGTTTCGCCTTCGATGCCGGCGATTTCGGTGACCTGCGTAACGCGCCTTCCGCCGTCGCGCTGGCGTTCGACCTGGACGATGAGGTTGACGGCGGCGACGACCTGGGTGCGGATGGCTTTCGGCGAGAGCCCCATGCTCGACATCTGCACCATGTTTTCGATACGCGAGAGCGCGTCGCGGGTGTTGTTGGCGTGGATGGTGGACATCGAGCCGTCATGGCCGGTGTTCATGGCCTGCAGCATGTCGAAGGCCTCGGCGCCGCGGACCTCGCCGATGATGATGCGGTCGGGCCGCATACGCAGGGCGTTGCGGACCAGGTCGCGGGCGTTGACCTCGCCCTTGCCTTCCAGGCTGGCGGGCCGCGTTTCGAGCCGGACGATGTGCGGCTGCTGGAGTTGCAATTCGGCCGCGTCTTCCACGGTGACGACGCGTTCGGCCGGATCGATGAAGCGGCTCATCGCGTTCATCATGGTGGTTTTGCCGGAGCCGGTGCCGCCGGAGACGATGATGTTGAGCCGGCAGCGGGCGGCGATTTCCAGGATGCGGGCGATCGCGGTGGTGAGCGAGCCGTAGGCGATGAGTTTTTCGAAATCGATCGGTTTTTTGGAGAACTTACGAATCGAGAGGGCGGGACCGTCGATCGAGAGCGGGGGGAGGATGATGTTGACGCGCGAGCCGTCCTTGAGGCGGGCGTCCACCATCGGGCTCGCTTCATCGACCCGGCGGCCGACGGAGGCGGCGATGCGCTGGCAGATATTGGTGAGGTGCTGCCAGTCGCGGAAGCGCACCGGCACCTGCACCAGCTTGCCGCCGCGTTCGACGAAGGTCTTGTCCGGACCGTTGACCATGATGTCGTTGATCGATTCGTCGAGCAGCAGCGGCTCGAGCGGGCCGAGGCCCAGCATGTCGTCCACCAGTTCGGTGGCGAGTTGGCGCTGTTCGCGGCCGTTCATCTGCACGCGGCGTTCGGTGGCGAGGTCGGAGATCAGCCGTTCGACCTCGATCAGCAGGCGTTCGGGCTGCAGCGAGGCGACGGCGGTCGCGTCCATCTTGGCCAGGCAGAGGGCGCGCAATTCGGCGATGTCCTGGCGGGTGGAGACGGCGGCGGCGTTGGCGGCGGCGGCGACGATGGCGGCGGTCGAGCGGTCTTGCGCGGCGCGGCTGCCGGAGGCGTTGGTGGAAACCGGGCCGCTATTCACCGGGGCGACCGGCAGCGGCACGGTCGTCATCAGGTCCATGGAATCGGCGCGGCGGCGACCAAAAACCGGCAGACTGGAATCGTTCATGGCTAACCTGTCAGCTGCGTTGCGGAATCATTTTCTTGAACAGTCCGGCCATCGGCGAGGCGGCGGCGGATTGTTGCGGGCTATCCTCCCGGCCGCCGGCGAAGCCGACTTCGCGCGACAGGTCGATGATGGCCTGGCGCAGCGGGCCGCGCTGGGTGACGGCCGGCTCGCCGAAGCTCGCACTTTCGTTCAGCTGCTTCGGCAGATCGGGGATGACGACGTCGATTTTCACCTTCAGCGCGTCCTCGATCTGCTTGCGGGTGAGGCCGCCGGGGCGGCCCTGGCGGTTGAGGACGATGGTGGGGCTTTGCGGCTGCCACGGGCCGTTTGGCAGGCCGAGCAGGCGCAGCGTATCGCGCACGCTGGCGAGCGAGGGGTCCATGATGATGACGCGGTGATGGGCGTATTCCAGGAGTTCCCGGTTTGCCGGCATCGGCAGGAAGGGCACGTCCATGATGATGAAATTATAGCGCACGCGCAGCGTTTCGACCAGGCGCTGGGCGGCGCCGCGGGCGTAGTTCAGCGGTTCGTGCAGTTTTTCCTCGGAGGCGAGGACGTGCAGGCGCTCGGCGACCGGCTGGGCGGCGCGTTCGACGAAAAGCGGGTCGATGCGGTCCGGGGTTTCCAGCGCCATGCGCAGGCCGGGCCCGGTTTTGCCGCCGAGCAGCAGGGCGCCGGAGCCCATGTGCAGGTCCGATTCCAGGAAGACGGTGTGGCGCTTGGCGATGACGCCGAGATACCAGGCGAGGTTGCCGGCGATGGTCGTGGCGCCGACGCCGCCGCGCGCGCCCAGAAGTGCGACCACGCGGCCGCCGCGGGCGGCGTCCGCGCCGACCGCCTTGCGGGTGATCAGCGGCGCGAAATGCCGGGCAACGGCCTCGCGCGTGATCGGCTTGAAGATATATTCCATCACGCCCATGCCGCGGGTGATGTGGCGGTAGAAATCGACGTCGTCGGTATCGCCGATGACCAGGACCCGCACGCCGGGCTCGACCACGTCGGAGAGTTCGCCCAGCGCGTGCAGCGGCTGGTCCTCGCCCGAGATGTCGACGATCAGCACTTCCGGCGTCTGCAGCTTGGCCATCGCGTTGATGGCGGTGCGGACGGTGCCGCGCCTGATGTCCATGCCGTTGGCGACGATGTCGCCGAGGCCGTCGCGCAGCACTTGTTCGGTCTGCGTATCCGCCAGAAAGGCCAATACGGTGAGGCGGTCGGGCCGGCCGATCGCGCCGACGTTGCCGCGGCCAGAATCCTGGTTCATCATGCCGTCACTCTCATATCATGCCTTCCCGCCGCGCGCATCGCCTTGATCAGTCACCCGTGCCCGAGGTGAAGCTGATCTCCTTCGGCGCCTTCTGCAACCCGGTGGCCGTGCCGGCGGCCCCGCCGATGGCGAGGTCGACGCCGGCGGCCGCGGCGACGCCCTGCGATGTGGTGTCGCCGCGGCCTTCGAGCAGGTCATCCTTGTTGGCGACCTGCACGGCCAGATCCTCGCGCGAGGCGCCGGTGAGCGACCAGTCGGCCGGGTTCTGGAACGGATCCGGATAGCAGCCGGCAAGGCCGAGGCAGAGAATGGCGGCGGCGGCGGCGCGAAGCTTCATGTTCGGACTCCTGTCATTCATTGCACCATGAACCCGGCGTCACCGGGGATGGTGCTGCCGGCGGTCACGGTGCCGTTGTCGCGCAGCAGCAGGATGCGCTGCAGGTCGTTGGGCGGCGTCCAGCCGTCATCGGGCATCGGCAGCAGGCCGGCATTGCTGACCGGGTTGACCAGATACGGGGTGACGGTGATCACCAGCTCCTGCTGCTGGCGGGAGAAGCTGTCGCCGCGGAACAGCGCGCCCAGCACCGGGATTTCGCCCAGCGCCGGGACGGCGTTGTCGGTCTCGTTGGTGGTGTCCTCCAGCAGCCCGGCCATCGCCATGCCCTGGCCGCTGCCGAGGATGACGGTGGAGGAGGCGGCTTGCACGGTGAGGCCCGGGATGACCAGCGAGGCGCTGGTGCCGGTGGTGGAGGTGAAGGAGTTGGCGCTGCTGATCTGGCTGAGCTGCGGGGCGACCTGCAAGGCGATCCGCCCGTCCGAGAACACGGTGGGGGTGAAGCTGAGCTGCACGCCGTAATTCTTGAACTCGACGGTCACGGTGGGGACCGAGCCGGCGGCGGCGGTGGACTGGTCCACCGGCACCGGAAACTGGCCGCCGACGATGAAATTCGCTTCCGTGCCGCTGAGCGTCGTCAAAGTCGGCTCGGCGACGATATGGGCGAGATTGTCCGAGGCCAGGGCGTCGATGACGCCTTCGAACGTGCCGCCGGGGAAGGTGACGCCGAGCGAGCCGGGGCTTTCGCCGGAAATCTCCGGCGCGCCGGTGCCGGTGACGCCGGTCAGCGCGAATTTGCCGATGTTGAAGCCGGTGGCGGTGACCGAGCCCCAGTCGATGCCGAGCTGGTTGGTGATCTGCCGCGACATATAGGCGATGCGGACTTTCAGCTCGACCTGGATCGGCTCGGCCACCGCGAGGTTGTTGATGACGGTGCCGGAGGGGGCGATGGTCTTGGCCTGGTTGATGACGTTCTCGGCTTCCTCCGGCGTGTTGACGGTGCCGCGGACGACGATGCCGCCGGGCTCGCTCTCGGCGGTGACGCTGGAGCCGGGCGCGGATTGCTGCGCCTCCTCCCCGACGCGGTTGCCGACGAAGGCGGAGGGGCCGACGGTGACGGAATATTCAGCGACCGTGTTGCCGTTGGTGTCCGTGGCGATGATGGTGGTGGCGCCGACGCCCTTGCCGAAGACGAAGAGCGAGGTGGGGCTGGCGGGGCGAACCTCGACCACGCTGGGATCGGCGGCGAAGATGCTGGCGACCGGGCGCGGCAGGGTGATGATCTTGCCGCTGCCCATGGCGACGCCGATGCCGCTGATCAGCGGCTTTGGCACGTCCACCGGCGCGGCGGGGGCGGGGGCGGCCGGCACCGGGGGGCCGCCCTGGTCGTCGTCCTGCGCCAAGGCCGGCGCCGCGAGGACGCCGGCGAGGCACAGGCCCAGAAGGGCCGGCAGGAGCACGCCGCCGGAGCGGCGGCTGCTAAGGGCGGAGGCGGAGCGGAGCTGGGTTTTCATTAGAATTTATAGTCCTGCGAGCCATCGGAGCCTTGGAAGACATGCACGATCGCGGCGACGCTGGGGGCGGCGTGCAGGTTGGAGAGCGCGGGCGAGACCTCGTCGGCCCAGACCGGCTGGTTGGCGGCGGCCTCCTCGGCCGGGGTTTGCGCCGTCACCGGGGCGCTTTCGGAGGAGATGACGACCAGCGAGAGCGGGCCGAGCCGGGTCGCGACGGCGACGCGCTCCGCCTCCTCCGGCGTGACTTCGAGGGTGACGGTGGTGGCGGCCGGCGGCGGCGCCTTGCCGTCCGCCGTGATCGTGCCCTGCACCAGCTGCTGGCCGGTGGCGATCACCCGGCAGTCGCGCAGCACGAGTTCGGCGGCGATGCGCTGGCCGAGCGGCACGGAAGGGTCGTCCAGCGTCTGGGTCAGCAGCACGTCCACATGGTCGCCCGGCCAGATCAGGCCGGCGGCGCCGGAGACGGCGTCCACGCCGACGGTGGTCGCGCGCATGCCCGGCGCCAGCACGGCGGCGAGGAAGCCGTGATCGCCCGGATGGATGACGGCGGAGTTGAGGATCGGCGCGCCGGGGCTGATCGGCGAGCGGATCATCGAGCCGATCAGGTCGGAGCGGTTGGCCGGCGTGTCCAGATTGGCGCCGTCCGGCACCTGGTCCACCGGCACGCTGGCCGAGGAAAGGTCGCCGGGCTGCAGCAGGGCGCCGGCGCTGAGCAGGCCGGAGGCGACGAGCACCTGTTCGGTCTGCTGCGGCGCGGCGGCGACGTCCTGGTGCTTGGACTGGTTCAGGATCGACAGGCCGAACACGGAGACCGTGATCAGTGCCACGACCAGAAGAAGAAAAAGGGCGATGCGGATCACCATGTGATTGACCTTATAGTTATAGAGAGGCTGGGATCAGGGTGAGGATCGCGGCCGCCGAGATGGCGCAGGCATAGGGCAGCGGACCGCGGCGGGCGATGCGCCAGGCTTCCGCCCGCAGCGCCCGGCGGAACAGGCCGAGGCGCTGCCTGCTGGGCGCGGCGCCGCGGCGCAGCCGGCGCAGCAACGGCCAGAGGGCGAGGTAGATGATTCCGAGCAGCCCGCCGAGCAGGAAGACATGCAGGAAGAAGCCGAGTTCCGGCCGCAATTGCGGCGGGATGAGCAGGGCGGTGGCCGCCCATAGCTTGACGTCCCCGCCGCCCATGACGCCGAGGACCCAGATGACGAACAGGAAAGCGAAGGTGGCGGCGGCGATGATCAGGCCGGTGCCGAGCGTATGGTCTTCCAGACGGAAGCCGCAGCCGACGAGCAGAACGCAAAGCGGGAGCCAGTTCGGCACGGTGCGCGCCGCAAGGTCGTGCAGGGCCGCATAGACCAGAAGCGCGATGGCGATGATACCGAACAAATAGGTCACGAAGTGCGAAACTCCCACTCCTCTGTCATACAAGAACCCGTTTGATTAACAAAGCTTTATCAAACGCTTTGAGCAAGTCTTAATTCATTCAACCGGCAGTTTAGCATAAATTTCTGTAATATTCGAGGGTGCCCAGCGCCTTGCGGCGCCGAGCACCCCGAATGGAGTTCAGGAACGCTGAGCCGAGGCTTAGAGTTCGCTGGCGACCTTGTTGAAGGTCGAGGAGATGTTGGTCCCGAGGGTGGAAACGGCGGTGATGATCACCACGGCGATCAAGGCGGCGATCAACGCGTATTCGATCGCGGTGACGGCTTTCTTGTCCATCTTCAGGGCCAGAGCGGTACGGATGTAATTCACGAGCATGTCGTAAGTCCTTTCATTAACTTTAAGCAACAAGGGGTTCATCTAACTAGTGGTTTAAAGTGCAACGTTAAATGAAGTTCATCATTTCACGCGACACCAACCCAGGTTGAGGGCTGAGACCTAATACACGGAAAATAGGGCATTTTGTCAAACACTCTCTGCGCCTTTCCAAGGTTTTTTTTCATTTTCATCAACTATAGGGAGTCGGGCCGTCACTTCCTGTTTCGCAATTAAGATATATTACTTATTTTTTAGTGCAATATTGATATTAAGGCAGAATTTGCCCGGTAAAGACGCGACGCATCTAAATTTCATTATTTCTTTAACGCCTTTCAATTTAAATAAGATATTTATTTTTTCGTTTCTTAGACGATTTTCGGGGCTCTACAGCCATGCGTTGAGCGCATCCCGAAAACCAGGTTGTAAAATTACAGCCGGTTCATTATCCGACAAGGTTTTGGCGCTTCGAGGTTAATTTTCTCGTAATGTGATCGCCGTTCAACCGGTTTATGTCGATTCTGCAATGTTATCCCGCACCCTCGCGCCGGCGCGGCTGCGGCAGGGCGTCGAATACAATCACTGGCTGTATATTTCGTCGTAGAACCTGGCGCTCCTCTCTATATATGGACGATCCGCCGTTCCGTGCCGGTTTTCATGGTCGACTCACGTGGCCAGAGGCGCCTCCGGCGGCGAATCCCGGCCCCATAATGGTGCCATCGGCGGCCTTTTCTCACAAGAAAAAAGAGCCCGCGCGCCGCGGCGCGCCAGGATTTGACGATGCGTTGCTGGTTTATGAACTACTCGTAATGCACGCGTCGCGGCCGCCGGACGGGGGCTGGCAGGACCGGCCTTCCGGGCGGATGATGACGGCTGGACCGTCAATAAATAAATTGAACGGACGGTCGATTTATCGTATCCTGTGAACGGAGGAGCCGGTCATGTACACAGTCGATTACGCAAACCCCCGGGACGCACGCGCCGCACCGATCGAGGATGCCGGCCGGCTCGCCGCGTTCGAGGCAAGGGTGGCGGCGGATGACTTCATCGAGCCGAAGGACTGGATGCCGGAGACGTATCGCAAAACCCTGATCCGGCAGATCTCCCAGCACGCCCATTCCGAAATCGTCGGCATGCTGCCGGAAGGCAACTGGCTGACCCGCGCCCCCTCCCTGCGGCGCAAGGCGATTCTGCTGGCGAAGATCCAGGACGAGGCCGGGCATGGCCTCTATCTCTATGCCGCCGCCGAGACGCTGGGCGTGTCGCGCGAGGAGATGACCGAGGCGCTGCACGCCGGCCGGGCGAAATACTCGACCATCTTCAACTATCCCACGCTCACCTGGGCCGATATGGGCGCCATCGGCTGGCTGGTGGACGGTGCGGCGATCATGAACCAGGTGGCGCTGCAGCGCACCTCCTACGGCCCCTATGCGCGGGCGATGGTGCGCATCTGCAAGGAAGAGAGTTTTCACCAGCGCCAGGGCTATGAGGCGATGATGGTGCTGGCCGCCGGCACCCCGGGGCAGCGGCGCATGGCGCAGGACGCGCTGAACCGCTGGTGGTGGCCCTCGCTGATGATGTTCGGGCCGCCGGACGATAACTCGCCCAATTCGGCGCAATCGATCAGGTGGCGGATCAAGCGGGAGACCAATGACGAATTGCGCCAGCGCTTCATCAACGCGACCGTGCCGCAGGCCGAGGCTTTGGGGCTGACGATCCCCGACCCGCACCTGAAATGGAACGAGGCGGCGCAAAGATACGATTTCGGGCCGATCGACTGGGAAGAGTTCTACGCGGTGGTCCGCGGCGAGGGCCCGACGGCGAAGGACCGCATCCAGGCGCGCATCGACGCCTGGGAAGACCAGGCCTGGGTGCGCGAGGCGGCGATGGCGCATGCCGCCAAGACCGCGGCGAAACAGGCCGCCTGAGATGGCGAACCATACGCCGATCTGGGAAGTGTTCGTGCGGGCGAAGAACGGGCTTTCGCACCGCCATGTCGGCAGCGTGCACGCCGCCGATGCGAGCGGCGCGGTGCAGGCGGCGCGGGACGTTTATACCCGCCGGTCCGAGGGGGTGAGCCTGTGGGTGGTGCCATCCGGCGCCATCACCGCCTCCGACCCTGGGGACGCTGACGCGCTGTTCGCGCCGGCGGAGGACAAGGTGTACCGGCATCCGACCTTCTATGTCGTGCCGGACAATGTGAAGCATATATGATGGGGCCCTCCCCTGCCCTCTCGCCGCTCGACCTGGCGCTGCGGCTTGGCGATGACGCCCTGATCCTCAGCCACCGGCTGTGCGAATGGTCCGGCCATGCGCCGACGCTGGAGATCGACCTGGCGCTCTCGAATATCGGGCTGGACCTGCTGGGGCAGGCGCAGTTTTTTCTGCAACATGCGGGCGGGCTGGAAGGCGCCGGGCGGGACGCGGACGCGCTGGCCTATCGGCGCGAGGAGCACGAGTTCAGGAACTGCCTGCTGGTGGAACAGCCGAACGGTGATTTCGCCCGCACGATGGTGCGGCAATTCTTCTTCTCATCCTGGCAGGCGCTGCGGTTCGAGGCGCTGGCGGACTCGGCGGACGCCGAGATGGCCGCGATCGCGGCGAAGGCCGGCAAGGAGGTTGCGTACCATGTGCGGTTTTCCGCCGAATGGGTGGTGCGGCTGGGTGACGGGACGGCGGAGAGCCGGCGGCGTGTGGCGGATGGCGTGAACTGGCTGTGGCGCTTTGTCGATGAACTGTTCACGGGCGAGGATTCCGGGCTGCGGCCGGGCTGGGAGGCGGCGGCGGGCGCCACGCTGGCGCAGGCCGGGCTCGAGCTGCCGGCGCCGGTGCGCGGCGTCACCGGCGGGCGGGAGGGGCGGCATTCGGAACATCTCGGCCATCTGCTGGCGGAGATGCAGTATCTCCAGCGCACGCATCCCGGCGCGCAATGGTAGCGGCTGAGCGCATTCTGGCCGCGGTGGCAGGCGTGCCGGACCCCGAGATACCGGC
>Ga0209208_10007929_pt1 | contig 14269 bp, 8 predicted proteins | sample S1TSphfallax_3_FD_187694 | JGI IMG/M metagenome (GOLD analysis project Ga0209208, IMG submission 187694) | Host-associated microbial communities from peat moss isolated from Minnesota, USA - S1T2_Fd - Sphagnum fallax MG (SPAdes) (version 2) | ecosystem: Host-associated > Plants > Peat moss >...
GTTTGCTACAATGTAAACAAGGTGTTCAAAATTTATAATTCATTTTTGCTAACCTTATTGGCATCCTTCCTCTTCCTCACAAATACCAATCTAGCATGGTGATCATGGAAATTTCAAAGACATCTTTATGCCATCCAAATGAATTATTGATTCCATTTATGTCAAATGATGTTGTCATTATGTGAACTTGTTTACCATAGATGCCATTCATGTCAAATTCAAACACAAGTTTCACAATTGTTGTTGCATCATGTATCATTTATTATAGTGTTTGTGTATGTTCCCCATTTGTAGGCACATCCCAAATGGAACCTATGACACCTAGGGAAATGGTCACCGATAAATGTTCTCATGTTCCAATTTCGTGGTTGCTTCATGAAGGGAAAAAGATCAACTTCATCATCACCATAAATGGGTTTTCATTTTCCCCTTCATGATGAATATGGAGTTGTTTAAACATTCTAATTACCTCCATACTTGGCTTGATAAGGATGTCCTATCCATTACTCATTGATCACCCTATACATTCCCCCCACATTGATTGTTGAAATTGGCAAGGTCAATTTTCTTTGACATGAAATCTTCCATTATTACAAATGCAAAACCAAATAACATTCATTTTCATGAACTTTGATAAATTGCACATGAAACTTGTTGTTAGAGCACAAACTAACACCATATTTCTCTACAATTCTATTGTATGTCAAATATTCAATTGTTGAATTTTCATGTGATCTTGCTCCCATCATTTTGCATTCCCCTCTCGAGCAATGTTTACTAGTACATGATCCTTACTTAATGGACTAAACTTGAACCATATATAGCCTTTCAATTTTCTAAGCGAAAGCCATTGTTTTTCACCTCCAAATCACTTGTGTGTATAAGAATCTTAGTGAATTCACTACTACAAAATTGGGTGCAATTCATTAGTCCCTATTCGTTAAACTAGTGAATTCACTACTTTCCAATTAGTCCCCATTTATTAAGATTAGTGAATTCATTCAAAATCTAATGAAATCACTTGGTGTACATGGACACCTTTTGTTGTAATGATTGCTCTTGGCATTTTGAAAATAAATAATTATCTTCCAATGTTACTCTACAACCAAAAGTGAATTGAATCATTTTCAAGATGATATTTTAGGAAGTCCACATATGGGTTACAATTCCATCAATTAACATTGTTTTTTCATGTGCTTCCAACTTGCATCATTATAATAATGATAGAACTTGCTTTTCCTTTGTTCTATCACCCTTAAATTCATGTCGAGTGGAAACATCTTTTAAAACACAAGCATCCATTGGGAAAATGTCCTCATTGTAAACACACACATGCATGATACCACACAAAAATAATCCTTGCTCTTTAAACATTAGATTTTTTTTGTTTTGATTACTATGCCAAAAACATTGTGTTATTTAGGTAATTAGATGATGGCTTTCACATGAATTGACTTTCATGAATCAATTCATGTTTTTTAAATTTTAAATAGTCCAAAGTTAAATTTCATTATATTTAGCTATTAATAAAATATATATGTAAGTGACCAATTAATGTAGAAGATCAAGGTAGCAAACATTAAAATTGTGATATAATGTTTATGAAAAACTAAGTGTGACTAAAGCATTTAGTGATGTGAATATTCTAAAAATAAAAAAAGAGGAATTTGGCGTAATGTTTAATGAAAAGTGAGATGTAATTTAGTGATTGTAGGTAAATAAATATAAGGATTTTGCTCTAGATTGTTATTTTCCTTCAAGTTCAAACTTTATACGAATTTCATGTTTTCATGGACATTTATTCTTTGAAGCAAACCTTAATTAATGGTCTTTCAACTTATCATCCTTTAGTTTTGTTTTTTCTAATTCTTTCAACAACTTCATGGAGAGCATTACAATTTTTCATCTTCTAATCTTTTGAGCTTCTCCTTCTCTAATCTTGTATCTTTAAGCTCCTCCTTCAAAATTGTAAATGATATATTTTAGTTTTGATTTTTTTTATAACTTTAACTCTTTTTTTTTTAGTTTCAAAAGTTACCCAACACTAACTCCCTCATTAATCTCATGCATTAGCAAACTTTAAAACTTTCATAACTCAAAGTTGACTATGAATTAATTGAAACTTAATTAAAATTTAACTCGTATTTAACTATAATCAATTAAAAATTAACTAGAGTTAATTAAAGTTAACTAGGAATTAATTAAGATTTAATAAAAAGTTAACTAGGAGTTAATTGGGAGTTAACTTGGACTTAATTACGAATTAATTAAAACTTAATTGGGAATTAACTAAGAGTTAAATGGGAGTTAATTTGGACTTAATTATGAGTTAACTAACATTTAATTATGATTTAATTAAGACTTAACTAAAAGTTAACTAGGATTCAACTGAAAGTTAAATGGGATTTAATTAAGAATTATTGATGAACATTATAAATGAATTCCATCCATTAGAAGATGGTGTCTTATGTTTGCATCCATCACATATGCAACTTTTTTTATTGAATAATGGGAGTAATTAATGTGTTGCAACATGTTCCAACTTTTACATTTTAAATATTTTTACTATAATTTTGAAATAATCTAAGACATTTAATTTTTATGCTTGAATGGTTTTTAATTGTGACACGTGGTGCCATAAAAATTTGCCACGCAATATATTAATTGAATTTTTCAAAATAAATTTAAATCAATATTTAGGTATGTATGTCAAACTAGATAGGTAGGTAGGTAGGTAGGTACTTACCTACCTATTTACCTAAATACATGTTTAGGTAGGTATGTATTGTATGTTAAGGAGGTAGGTAAGTTAGGTGTAAGTATGTGAATATTTATATCTTATTTTGGGTTAAGCTTTTTTTATTGGCTCATCCCATGTACCCAAAGTTTTTAATATTAAAATGTAAGACAAACACCTTATTTATATACTTTTAAAGGTGAGAATGCAAGCCAAAACATATGGGACTAATCTTCTAGTTGTAAGTAGTTTGTGATTAAACATTTTAAATTGCAAACTACTTGTGACTAAAAATTTTATCCCATATTTTTTGCCTCATTTTGATTTTTTTTAATTATATAATTAAGTAGGTAAATGACTTGTTAACTAATTAACTAATAAATTAAATAATAAATTACTAATTATTTTTAAATAAATAAATAAATAAATAAACTAATTAACAAAAAACTAATTGATTAACTAGTTGACTAACCAATTATTTATAGTAATAATCATTAATTAATTTTAATTACATAATTATATAATAATGAGCTAGTAAATAAAAATTTATGAACTATAGTTCTAATAAGTATATTTTTCTTTTGAAAGTAAAATTTCCATTTATTTAATAGTTTATTATATTTCCTTACTAAATATTACAATAATTATTATAATGTAGCAATATTTAATAATTGATTATTGATGATGATGTGATGATGATGATGATAATGTCATTTGAAACAAGCTTAAGTGAAATATTATAATTTTCTACAATATACTTTAAATTTTTAGTAAATAAAAATTTAATTTCTAATAAATACATTAGTCCTTTGAAAATAATTTTAATAATTACTATAAATAAATACGTGAATATGCAAATATTAAAATATTATTATTGGAAGTATTAACTAACTTACATTATTACAAAATGTGGGTGTAGTTCACTAGTCCTAGTTCATTAGATTAATGAATTCATTATTTCCCCACTAGGTGTTGTTCATTGTGACCAATGAATTCATTCACAATCCAGTGAAATCACTTGGTGTACATGGACACCTTTTGTTGTAATGTTAGGTTAGCTATTTTGTTATTCATATTTTTATTATTATGACAATTTTCAGAGCTCTTGTAAAACTATAAATTGTAATATCTAATAATGATAATTATAGTAATTTCAATAGGCATAATGGATTTAGTTTCAGTATATAAATATTTTTATTTACATCTTTATCATATTAATATCATCATTATTATGTAATGAAATAATTTAAATTTCAATTTTTTAATTATACGATATTTAATATAAATAAATAAGATATAATAATTAAAAATGTCATTTGTAATCATTTTAATAAATATAATAAGATAACTTGGATGAACTTGTAACATGGTCATTCATAGACGTTCAAAATATACATTTGTAAATTTGAATATATCCAACTATATTCCTTAAAATACACAAAATATACCTTTGTATATTGATAAGGCTATGGCTAAATTGGTCACATTTACAACTAATGGGACATAAGTTGTTATTCTTAGATGAAAACCAAACTAAATCTTGTTCACATGTAAGGATGAAAACCAAAATAGTTGCAAATTAATTGTAGTGTGGTCATAAATATGACAAACATAAAAAATAGTTGCAAAAATGTTCAAAGGTAGTTGCTAATAGTCACATGTAATTGCAAATATAGTGGTTACATTTTGGCCAATTTCTATTAATGTTCAAGCCTAACTACTTCATTTCTTTTTTAATAACTATCTCCCACCTTTCCTAATAACTACCTCATTTTTTTTCCTATCCACCAATATATGGATATTAAAAAAAAATTAAATATGTATTTTCATGTCCATGAAATGTATATTAATTTAACTCAAATTTGACATTAACATAAAAATATGAAAACATAAGAAATGTTTTAAATAGATGATTATCATTAGTAGTGCGTAGAAACACGAAGCTATAATATGTTAACTAATTTAAGTACAAATTGCTTTTTTTTTTGTGTGTATAAGTTACAATAAAAATAAATAAATTATGACTATAAAATTAAATTGAAAAATATAAACAATAATTGGATGGGGTGGGAGAATAATAGAAATAAGCTATCGAATACTATCATCTTCTTCTAATTTTTAAACATCATTTTTAGGAGGAATGATCAAGCAACACAAACAAAAGCAAAAGGAGAGCTTTAAAAATAGAGCTTTGAAAGTGAGAAAAGGAAGAAGTGTTTATAGGATGGATGTAGCAACACAAAAAGAAAATTGTAAGGAGAACTTTGAGATTAAAAAAAAGGAAAAAACATTTTAGGGTAAACATTAAGCAACACAAAATAATTCGACATAACTAAAAGGAGGCCATTGAAATTAAGAGATGGAAGATGCGTTTTTTTATGGCAAACAATCAACCACCACAAAATAAATAAAGGCACAACTTTGTGATTGAAAGAATGAAAAAGTGTAAAGCATAAATCAAATGTAAAATGAAATGCCCATATTAAATCCATCACTTGCATTTTTTTGTGTATGTTGAAATCAAAGAATTGGGGGATCGATGCATCATACTTCTAAAATGAAGAAAATATGTTCCCATGCCTATAGGATGGGGAATTAATTAATCAATTTCTATTATCATCCTAGGTGTATATTCATTTACCCACCAATTTTCAAATGACAATGATATGTATTGTTAATTTCCTCTTTCATCAATTATGGAATATGGCAATGTGGCCCATAAAACTATTTTGTTTTTTTTACATGCCTTCACTTTCTGTTTATCTTTATGTAATATTTATAGAATTATTATCAATATTTATCTTTATGTTGTGTTTTTTTACTTGTTGTATGCATCAATTCCGCTCATACCTAATATCAAAAATTAAAAACTAATATGTATATATATATATAATGAAGAGATTGAAAAAAACATCATAATGTTTGTTTTTCAATTTTTTCATGTTGCATGAAAATAGGATTTAGCTAAAGTTGGCTACAAGACGAATAAAATAATAGAAAATCTAGGAATTTTACTACATGTTAGCAAAAGACTATAACTATGTATTAACTAAAAACAACAATTCTAAAAAAAGAAAGTTAAAATTATGCAATTTCATAATTTTCTTATTCAAAATGTGGTAATTTGTTGGGAAATTTTCCCAAAAGTTCCATTGACCATGCTTGGGACTTTTCATTAGCAATTTCCACCAATGTTATATTCATTTGTCCTTTTATTGGTTATAATATTTTGATTTGTATTCATTTAAAAAAAAGTAAACCATTTTTCTTTCTATTGTGGTGAATTATTTATTTATATTCTTTAACTTGTTCCTTGTTTACATTATTATATTTTCTTTCCATGTTCCATATTAGTTCTCTTTTTCCATCATTAATTTATTGTATTGTATTACTTCATTTTCCCCACTACCTGCATGAATTGTAGACTATGGATGGGTATATCCTTGTTATTCCATAAAATGTTTAAAAAGAAACACAAAGAGGGGTCCTCGTCAATGAGAAACCTTCAAACCCTAAAACCACATACTCCTTGGCCTTTGGGTGGACATTGGAAGTATAAATGGAGGAACATCTTTGTATTGAATAGGATTATGGAACTTTCTAATTGGTGTTTTACTATCATAAATTTGTGAGGAAATGGCGAGTTACATGGAATGGGAAAGGTTGGGCAATCAAATACATTTGAATCAAATATTAAATGAATAATCCAAATACAATCCACAACTTTTGATATCAAAAACCCAAGTGAGCATGGTTGCTATCTATGAAAATTTTGTTCCATTAGTTCACATGAACACTTGCAAATAAATTTAACTCATACTAATATTTATGTGCATTTTGACAAAACAACTTTGTGAAGTAAACCATGACCATGAAATGACAGAAGAATCTATCACATTGTAGATGTTTAGGTTCACATACAATCAAAGCGAGGTTGGAGGAATGAGTTTGATTTCGACTCAAAAGTGCCAAGTAAAAATAAAAATAAAATACAACTTGAGCGAATAACCTTTATGCGTGAAGAATTTTTTCATGATGTTTGATTGTCAAGGAAATCACAAATCATTTGACCAAATTGTACATTTACAACAAAATGTAAGACCTTGCACAAAAGGTGACTAACCAAAAGCTTACAATTGTTGTAAATGCAAACATTATTTCTTCTAAAAAAATTGTGAAATTTCATTAATGAAAATCCACCACTTGACTTGTCCAAGGGAATGTTAGTAGCCTTGTAAAAACAATACTACAAAAATCTTCACATGTTTTCCACATAACTATGGTTAGCACTACTTTGAAACCTTTGAGCCAATCCACCACCATTTGTTGAGCTCCAAAATGAAAACACCAAACATTTGGCAATAATATCATCAACCTTCATTTGCAATCAGGGCTTCTTTGTTAAGATAATAGTGTCCCAAGCAAACATGATGGGTTTTTTTTAAGTTAATTAGACAAAACCTTCTTATGGTTGGGTTTTTTCTGCCTATTTAAAGAATGATGATTAAAAACATTTAAGGAGCTTAAGGATAAGGAATTTTTTTCCAAGGTTCAACATTGAATACTTTTAGGAGATCCAACACTCTAATACACCACAAAAGTTATAAAGATTCAACATAAGAAATTAACATGTGTCCATGTACGCCAAATGATTTCACTAGATTTTAAGTGAATTCACTGGTTTAGTAAATGGGGACTTGTTGGAAAGTAGTGAATTCATTAGTAGAGTGAATAGGGACTAGTGAATTGCACCCATGTCTTGTAGTAGTCTAACAAACGTAACAAAATGTGTTTCCACCATTCCCATTGCAATTGTGAATGTCGAACCTTTTCTTTAAAAGGGAAGAGGCACAAGCATAGGTGTTGTGCCCATTGCAAGAAAGTTCAAAGTTGAATCTTTCATGCCTTGGCCTTTCCCAATGCAAAATTTAGTGTGTAAGTTGGTTGTTACTTTAAAGATCTATACAAAACACCAAAATCCTTCATTTCCTTTAATTTGTTCAACATTAATTTTAGGCACGATTTTGCACCATAGCCTTTTAGGTTTTTTTCATGTTCATTTTTGCATATGTTAGCATAATAAATATCTACTTTCACATTAGTCGTGCACATTTTGTGTTCTTGTTCTTAGTTCTTGTGTTCTTGTTTTTGAATCACATAATCTTGTTTTAATCTTTATTTGAAAGTTATACTTAAACCTTTTCCTTTAGCCTTTGTTTTTGTGATTCTTTGTGTCTTTAACAACAATGATTATATATGGCCATTTAAAAGATGAAAGTGTATTTTGTTGATTTTTTTTGCATCCAAAATTCTTTGTCATTTGTTATTGGTGTTGCATGTGACTTGTCCAACATAACTATTAAGATCTTAATCACAAATGTTGCTTGCAATTAAAAATTAGTCATAGGGACTAATTCCAAAATGGCCATTTTTTACTAATGGAAAATGAGGTAGGTATTTTTTAAATTGTTTTTTAAATGGTCAATAGACGACTATACGAAGGATTCCAAAAATTCCCCCATACTCGTCACTGGAATTACACATTGGAGGAATTGTGGATATTATTACATTTTTTATTATTTTCCATTACATGTCCTAATTTGACACACCCCCAAGCTCCTTGATGGATTCAATTGTGAGTCCAAAGGTGAATAGTAGAAGAAAGAGTTGGGGCGCACTCCTTGGTTTATAGCACTTCGGGGGTAGAGGGGTGTGTTGGAGTTTCGGGATGGGACTAGGAAGATTGACAAGCAATTCAATCATCTACATGGACTTGCACAAACCAAACAATAAGTTGGTTAGTGTGTAGTTGGAGCACTTTGGTGCATGGACGAGCCACATACAAACATGGATTCACAAGACTCACCATGACCTGGACTTGGGGGAAGCCACCACCTTCCCCCTTATAGTATACTTTGTGCCTGGCCATGGGACCGGCACCCAAATGTCATTTTGTCTCGAGAGTCTCGAAATTCCCACAACTTGGACTCCGACAACTTTGGGGGCCCAGAACTTTGTGTGTGAAGTTCAAATTGAGATGAGGTCTAAAAAAAAGTTGTAGCCCTCGTAAAGATCTTTCCAACGGTGTGTTGCATGTCACTAGAATGCAAGGAAATCGGGGAGATTTTTTACTTTTAATGGTCGGAGTCAAATTGCCAATTTAACTTTTGGCCATAACTTGTGTTTGAATTGTCCAAATGGGTCATGCGACCCCATTTTAAACATCTAAGTTCCAAAATATTTCCAATGATATAAAAAATTCTTCAATCCAATGGGTTTTGACCCCTAAAATCGTTTTTTGAAGATTTAGGTCCATGGGGACTTCAACTCCCAAAGTGCAAGTTCACTTGGGAGTGTGGGGGTTCATTCCCTCACACTCTCTTGCACTCCCGGGAGCATGAAATGTGACTCCCGGGCTTCACACTTGGCCCGCACCTTTGTAATCCCTTACTTTGATCGCGAGCCTAAGGCTAAGGTTGTGACATAATTGGTTATTTGTTTTTTAATAACAATTTAGTATTGAATTTTCAAAACTTTAATAACTTGTACGGAGGACCTAATTGTCATCCAAGTAGGTTATCAATATTTAAATACTAATATTTGAAGTTATCAATATCAATAACTACATTTGGACTTTGTGTCGCTATGCATTACTAGTGATAATCAATTATTTTATTATTGTGGTGGATGTTTGGGGAATGGAGATATATTTTTATTGTTAATATTATTGAGTAAATGTAATTGCATTTGTGCCACATTATATATAAATTCATCAAGGTCAAGTCCAAATGTTATGTTGGCTGCATTGGCTATTGTGAAAAGGCCACATGATGGATTGTTTATTTGTTGCATTACATTTGCATATGTGGATTAAAGGCATGTAATTTTATTAGTATCCAATGATTGTTATTTATGGATACATGTTGAAGATTATTGTTTAGATATCTATGTGTGGTTCTTATGATTGCATGTGTGTTGTTGGTAACCTGATGATTGCAATTTTTGAATGTACAACATATTTATTATGGTTGCTAGATGTTGGTTGTTTAACCATCCATTATAATTGAAGAATATGTTTTCATCATTTTTAGTTAATTGGAGTTCTTCCTGCTAATAGTTTATGACAACATTGTAAATCATGTCATTGTTTGAATCATCATTTATTGTAATTATAAATTATGTTTTTCATTATTAGATTTCAATGGGTAATAAATTTGTGTTGGATGGTTTTGTTTTCATTACTTATATTATGTTTTGATGTAGGTGTAGTCATTTTTAACAATTTAAAAAAAAAGTTTACTTTGTGTATGTCTTAAATAGGTATGTCTTGAAGGATTACAAGTCCATCTATAGAACGTAGATGTGATAATGTAACATATATGTTGTGCATATTTAGTGGCATGTTATTAGGTGGTTGGTGTAAGTCCATGATTAAGTGATCAAATGTTTGTCCTTGTGTTTTGAAATTTGTTAAACAAAAAGTGGGGGCAATTGGTAATTGATATCTATTAATTGTTAATGTTTTAGAAGTGTTTGATTTTGGTATTTGATGATGATATTGGAAGCTCCTTGATATGGGTTATATTGGTATGACATTTTTAGGGAGGTTTTCAAATATTATGTCTTATAAACGAACATGTTTTTTAATGATATTATTTAAATTGATTAAGATATTAATTGGTGGATGCATCATAATATCCTTTTTAATCCATTTGACATCCATGAAGGATGTAGGTTTGTATTTTGATGATGAAATTTGTATTTTATATTTTGATATTTTTGTTATTTTTAAATTTTCCATTATAGTTGTTTTGTTAGGTCATAGACATAAGTATTAATGCTTATGTTACATAATATATATTTTATTTCAATTAGTTCATGGTTTTTTTTTTGTTTAAAGTGTATTGTGTTCTTTTATATCATGGATGTTTTGGTTAACTTCTTTTGAGTGTTATAAAGAGGATGCATTGTTGATTTTTCAAATTCATTTTTTATTGATTCAATTGCTAATAGTCTATTTGCATATCTTGATTATTCACATTCATGTAATATGTTGATATATTTGTTTTTGAAAGTTAAAAAAGTTAGGTATACCAATCCTAATTTATGAAATTGTTAGTCATTAATGTTGCCCTAAGATTGTTTTTTGTGTAGGGACAAGAATGGAGCCATTATGGTAATGATGCATGACACATGAAACATGAATTGAGTGTGGGACCCAAATTCCTAGATTGTCCCCCTTGAAATCCTTGTTCAACCTAAATATTTGGTAGAATTTTAAATTGTTATGATTATGTTTGAGAAGGGGAGGAGGATAGGAGTAGTTTACATGTAAGGTGCCATCATTTGTCATGGAAAAAAAATTACTAAAGGTAAGGCACCCTCTGCATACATTAAAAAAAATTACAAGTTTTTTATGTGTAGGGTAAGGCCCAAAGTTAAGGGCGTTACCAAAATAAAGATTTGCACAAGCCCACTTTAGGTAATGCCCTCAATCGAAGGTTACAAAATGAGAATAATTTGTTAGAAATGTTCACAACCGACACCCATAATCAAATACTCATGTTATCTTTATGATATAAAACACCAGAAATATTAGTGTTACAAAGTTACACAACACTGTTACAAAAGAACGACCCAAAAAACTATGCTTGAGCAATTTGTATTTTATTTATTGCATTGCATATAATTTTTGATATAAAAAAAGATCTTGGGAAATGACATCAATAATTTATTTGCAAATGAAGCTCACATTTCTTCCAACGAACACACAATCTTTCAATTATGTAATTATGTCATTGAAAGGCTTAAAACTTGTATGTTCAATCTTCTTTTATTCATGTTCGATCAACCAAAAGGTTTCAATCCACGTGTAATCTTGAATATAATCACCATCAATGGCAACAAAAAGAAAATCATCACAAAGTACTTGCAACTTACTTCAAGTGCATTAACATTTGCACCACTTCAACCATGAAGAATGTAATGAAAAAGCTTACATAGTTTGTCTTTAACATTTATATTTATTCATGTGATGTCTCACATACTAACTCGTATCCAACACTTACTATTTCCACTAAGTTCATTGTTCTATCCTTTAAAACACACATAGGTCTTATGACATTGTTCATGAGAAAGTTCAATTATTACTTGACCATGCAAAAGCTAGTCAACATGTGCAACATGCATAACTTTTGTAACATTAAATTCATAATTGAATCTTGTACGACATGCATGCAAATATGTCATCATCAACTCCCTTATCTTATTCCACAAAAATTTGTACATTGGGACCCTTTTTTGCTTCAAGATGGATGTCAACAACTAAATCACTTAAATATACAAATATATGTACAATGTCAATATATGATGATGTCATGGTGATCTTAGTGACAAACTTTGAAATTAATAAAATATTTGTGAGGCTTAAAAGGGACTAAAGTTTTTCATTGTAATAAAATGGCACCACAAATTTCATCCTCGCTTACTTGGTTTTTAGTGTCCTATTGTAACCAAAAACTACAAGGGATAACATTCATCCCCCCAAAAATAAATTCATCTATCATTAATGACAATGCTCACATATAAATGTTCAAATGTAAGGTTTTTTACAATTGCTCCAAAAAAGAAAAAAACTTCTATTACATTAAATCTACAAGTAAATAAATGAACTTTTGTTCATAGTGATACTATCAAAACTTCATGGACATTTTACAAACTATAAACCTTTGTGCACATGTACCAAACCCTATAATGTCACAAGAACTACAATAGGTTGTTAAGTTTTTTGGCAACCTATTGTAATTGTGTTAATCTTTCACCTCCCCATATCCAACCTTTCATCACATCATTGTCACTTTGACAATTTTGGAAAATTGTATGCAATGTCAATCAACACCCAATTTAAAAACATTGTAGCATCCCAACAAAATTCCTTGAACATATGTTCCAAGCATCTTGTGCACTACAACATTTGGCCTAAAAGTCAACAAGGCTACTATTACATGAAACTCACAACCATGTTAGATGATGTAGTTCCTCAATGTACCTAGGTTTTAGAATTATTCTTACAATGGAAATGCATTTAGGACCTTTATAAACGTTATTAGATTTGGCTCCACCCCTTTTGTTGCATTTGTTGAACTTGTTCCAATGCCTTCTATTTTTCCTCACATTTACATGCCCCACTATTAAAATAGTTCAATGAATTACATCATGGGGCTTTGCCAAGTGTAGCAATGACTTTCAATTATAATTCACATAATGCTAGCCAATCTTTCTTAAGTCCAATTTGTTGTTGACAACTTTAAAATATTTACTCAAAAGATGTGAATTTTAAGATGATATTTTGATGGATTGCATCCTACCTATATTGCATATTAGTTAAGGTTCAAGTTGAGTTTTGGCACAATCTTCTCCGTCCACATTGATTACCATTAACGATCAAGCATAATAAAAAACACAAGTTGTTTCCTTGAATAGCAATTTGTGCCAAATTGTAATTTAGATATCCATTTCAAAAGATTAGGGTTGTGTGGCACTAATCAAAACTTGTCATATGACATAAGTTTTTGTTGTACAATTATTATCTTAGCACCATTACTTGACCCCACAATCCACAAACACAAAATAATGAAAGAAAAAAGTTGGCATCTTACATTATAAACAAAGAAAGCAACTTGTCACAAACTATTATTGTTGGTTTTGTTTGCATAATCCAAAAATCCCATGCAAAACTAAGAACTTGTATTGGATCTTTAAAGGATTCATAAACATGCAATGATTTCAACAACTAGACCTAAATGCCTTGTATGAACAAATTAACTTTTCCAAGCTTGGACACATGGTGCCAAGTGCATCCAAATGGGACATTAGAAAATTAATAATTAAAAAAGGCATAGATGTCATCATAAGACAATAGCAATAACATACAAGATATTAAACATTGATGGCACAATAATGTAAATTAGATGAAGATGATGAAGGTCTAAGAAAATTTAAGAAAAAAAATCCATATTTCTTTACATGGTTCAAGAAGGTAGCCAGAAATATAGAAGGACGTTTATTTAAAATTACTTTCATTTTTAGCTTTCAACCACATTTGGCTAAATCTTCTTATGGATGATTGCCACTTGGCTACATCACTAAATCAACAAAAAAAGACACTGCCTAAGACCATTGTGACAAGCTTCTAAATAGGATTATGGCCCCTTGTGAAAGCATTTGGAAAATAGATTAACCCTAATTCTAGACATTAAGTTCTATGAGTTATGGTTCTCATTTGAATAGTTTTGAATTGAAATTTGTTTAGCCCATTCCCAAGAAGTATGGAAAGGTGTCTTTTCAAATCCATGTCTTGTTAAAGTCTTTTTTTTTCTTTCCAACAACATAATTGCAAGCAAATTTTCAATATCTTCTCCATAAATTTGCATCCCATTTCTTTTGAATTGAATCTTAATTCAATAGTTAAATTGAATTGAATTGAATTCAAATTCAAATTCCATTCAATATATTTGAACTCAATTCCATTAA
>Ga0209208_10007930_pt1 | contig 14269 bp, 8 predicted proteins | sample S1TSphfallax_3_FD_187694 | JGI IMG/M metagenome (GOLD analysis project Ga0209208, IMG submission 187694) | Host-associated microbial communities from peat moss isolated from Minnesota, USA - S1T2_Fd - Sphagnum fallax MG (SPAdes) (version 2) | ecosystem: Host-associated > Plants > Peat moss >...
CGAGCCTTGGCTTTCGTCGACCGACCGCAGATCCGGCATCAGCACCCAGACGTCCTTGCTGCCGCCGCCGCGCTGCATCGAGACGATGTCGACGGCGCCGTCACCGGCGATCCGTGCGAGCCCGCCGGGCATGACGCGATATCCCGCCGGGGTCGCGATCGCATAGACGCGGATCCCGAGCGCACGCGCCGCGAGTCCCGTGCCGCCGGTGTTGCGCCACACGGGCGCCTGCGAGAAAGCCAGCCGCTCCTGCGCCACATAGGCATGGGGACGCGCGCGCAGACGGTCGATGAGCTGCGCGCGTGCGGCAGCGCTGAGATCACGGCCGAACACCGCCGCGAACCGTTGGTTCGGATAGGTTGGCTTGATGACCAAGCTCTCGATATGCCGCACCACGTGTTCGAGCGCCAGTGGTTCACCGCACCACCAGGTCGCGACCGAGGGCAGCCGCAGCTTCTCGCCGAGCAGTCGCTCGGCAACCGCCGGCATGAAACCCATCCAGGCAGCCGACTCGAGCACGCCGCTGCCTAGCGCATTGGCGATCATCACCTTGCGCGCCCGCACGGCGGCGATCAATCCCGGCACGCCGAGCGCGGAGTCGCCGCGCAGCTCCACGGGGTCGCAGAAATCATCGTCGAGTCGCCGCAAGATTGCGTGCACACGGCGCAAACCACCGAGGGTTTTCAAAAACACCGTGTCGCCGCGCACCGTGAGGTCATGGCCCTCGACCAAGGGCAACCCGAGCTGGCGCGCGAGATAGGCATGTTCGAAATAGGTCTCGTTGAACGAGCCCGGCGTGAGCACCACCGCGAGCGGCGCTTCCCCGTCGGTTGGCTGACTCAGCAAATGCTCACGCAGCGCGACGAAGAAGCCGCCGAGCGGACGCACGCCGAGATCGTTGACGAGATCCGGGAAGATGCGCGAGATGATCTGCCGGTTCTCGAGCGCATAACCGGTACCGGACGGAGTTTGCGTACGATCCGCGAGCGCCCACCAACGACCGTCGGCGGAGCGCGAGATGTCGACCGCATAGACGTGCAACCAGTTCTCGCTCGTGGGCACTAGGCCGTGGCAGGGCCACAGGAAATTCGGATGCCCGAACGGCAGTTCCGGCGGCACGAGGCCATCGGCGAGCAGGCGCTGCGGGCCGTACAGATCGGCCAGCAGCCCATCGAGCAGACGTGCGCGCTGAGTCACGCCGAGTTCGATCTCGCGCCACTCCGCCGCCGTCAGCAACAACGGCAGCGGGTCGAGCACCCACGGGCGGTCGCGGCCCTGCGGATCGGCATAGACATTGTAGGTCACGCCGTTCTCGACGATCAGGCGACGCGCAAGCTCGGCGCCGCGCCGCACCGATTCCGCGCCATCGAGCGCGAGCCGGTCGATCAGCGGCCGCCAATGCGCGCGCACCACGCCGCTGTGATCGAGCAACTCGTCATAGCGGCGCGAATCGCTGGCGTAGGTTTCGAGCCGGGCGGGCATCGCTCAGCGGGCACTCACGCGCGCGCTTCCCGCCCTCACTGGCGCAGATCCAGCGTGAACGGAAACTCCGGATCGATGCGTTCCGGCAGCACGCTCATCGTCCCCGGCGTGTGACCCATCCGGAAGAAGCGCGCCAGGCGGCGGCTTTCCGCCTCGTAGGAGTTCACGGGGAAGGCCGAGTGACTGAGACCGCCCGGATTGGTCACGTGGTACTGGCAACCGCCCTCGGAGCGGCTCATCCAGGTGTCGAACAAGTCGAAGGTCAGCGGCGCATGAATGCCGATCGTCGGATGCAAAGCGGAGGCCGGCTTCCACGCCCGATAGCGCACGGCGCCGACGAACTCACCGACCCGACCCGTGGGCCGCAGCGGCACGCGTCGCCCGTTACAGGTGACGGCGTAGCGATCGGGCGCCAGTCCCGATACCTTGACCTGCAGACGCTCGACCGAGGAGTCCACGTAGCGTACGGCGCCACCGGGCGCGCCCTGCTCACCCATCACATGCCATGGCTCCAGCGCGTGGCGTAGTTCGAGCTCCATGCCGCGGGTCGCAAAATCTCCATGCTTGGGAAAGCGGAATTCGAAATGCGGCGCGAACCAGTCAGCCTCGAGCGCAAAGCCAGCCGCCTGCGTCTCGCTGATGACGTCGCGAAAATCTTGTTCGACGAAATAGGGCATTAGGAAGCGGTCGTGCAACTCCGTGCCGAAGCGCGCGAGTTTGTCCGGCTCGTAGGGCGTGCGCCAAAAACGCGCGACCAGCGAACGCAGCAACAACTGCTGCGTGAGGCTCATGCGCGCATGCGGCGGCATCTCGAAAGCGCGCAGCTCGAGCAGCCCCAAGCGCCCCGTGGCGCCATCCGGGGAATAGAGCTTGTCGATGCAGAATTCCGAGCGGTGGGTGTTGCCGGTCACGTCGATCAGCAAATTGCGCAGCAGCCGGTCGACCAACCACGGAGCACAGCTCGTGCCCGCCTTCGGAAACTGATTAAAGGCGATTTCGAGCTCGTGCAGCGAATCGTTGCGCGCCTCGTCGACGCGCGGCGCCTGCGAGGTCGGGCCGATGAACAGACCCGAGAACAGATACGAGAGCGAGGGATGATTGTGCCAGTAGCCGAGCAGGCTGCGCAGCAGATCGGGCCGGCGCAGGAACGGCGAGTCCTGCGGGGTGGCGCCGCCGAGCACGAAATGATTGCCGCCGCCGGTTCCGACGTGACGGCCGTCGAGCATGAACTTCTCCGACTGCAGACGCGACTCGCGCGCCGCGTCATAAAGAAAAGTCGTGCGATCGACCAGCTCATCCCAGTTCTCCGAGGGCTGAACGTTGACTTCGACCACGCCCGGATCCGGCGTGACACGAAAATTGCGCAGGCGCGGATCACCAGGCGGTTCGTAGCCCTCGAGGATGATCGGCTGATCGAGCGCTTCCGCCGCGGCCTCGACCGCAGCGATCAATTCCAGGTAGTCCTCGAGCTCACGCACCGGCGGCATGAACACGTACAGCACGCCGTCACGGGCTTGCACGCACATCGAGGTGCGCGTCAGGGTCGCGGCCGACTCCTTCGGCTGCGGTGGCCTATCCGTGACCAGCGGCGTGCGCGCAGCATCGCGCGCGGCGACCTGCCGGCGGATCGTCGCATGCGTCGGTAGCGACGCGAATTCGCGGGTCGGATCGGGCGCATGGATGAACGGATAATCACCGCTCGCCGTCCACGGCTGAGAGTCCAAGGGCAGGCGATACCCGAGGGGCGAATCGCCCGGAATCAAATAACAGCGCTCGGAGCGCAAGAACCACGGCCCCGTCTGCCACCGCAGGCCGTCCTCGCTGCGCGCCACCGGCAAGACATGACCGATGACCGTGTCGAGACCTTGCTCGAAGATCTTCACGAGCCGCGCCCGCTCGAGCGGATCCTTGAGCTGGGAATCGAAGGGGTCGACGTTGACCGGCAGGCACCGTTCGCGCCACAGGTAATAGAATGCATCCTCGAAGGCCGGAAAGACGAACTTCGGATCGAAACCGAGTTCGGTCGCAACCTGGGTCAGAAAGCGCGCCGACTCGGCGGGACCGACCGCATAGCGCGTGCTCTCGTCGGCGATCAGTTCCGGATTGCGCCAGAGCGGCTCGCCATCCTTGCGCCAGAAACAGTTCAACGACCAGCGCGGCAGCTGTTCACCCGGATACCATTTACCCTGACCGAAATGCGCTAGCCCCAGCGGCGCATAGCGGTTCTTGAGACGCCGATACAAATCGGCCGCATAGCGCCGCTTGCGCGGACCGAGGGCGGCGGTATTCCATTCATCGCCATCCGGGTCGTCGCTCGCCACGAAGGTCGGCTCGCCGCCCATGGTCAGGCGCACGTCGAGTGCCGAGAGATCGCGATCCACCGCATGACCGAGCGTCTCGATCGCCGACCACTGCGCTTCCGTATAGGGTTTCGTGACCCGTGGCGCTTCCCAGATGCGCCGCACGCTCATCTGATGCTCGAATTGCGTCTCACATTCATCGACCGCGCCGGTCACGGGCGCAGCGCCCGAGGGTTCGGGCGTGCAGGCGAGCGGAATATGACCCTCGCCGGCAAGCAGACCCGAGGTCGCATCGAGGCCGATCCAACCGGCGCCCGGCAGATACACTTCGCACCAAGCGTGCAGGTCGGTAAAGTCCGCGGTCGCACCCGAAGGCCCATCGAGTGATTTGACGTCGGCGACCAACTGAATCAAATAACCCGATACGAAGCGCGCAGCCATGCCGAGATGACGGAACAGTTGCACGAGCAATGCCGCCGAATCGCGGCAGGAGCCGGATCGCAGTAGCAGCGTCTCTTCAGGCGTTTGCACGCCAGGCTCCATGCGGATGAGGTACTTGATGTCGCCGGCGACGCGTCGGTTGATGTCGACGATGAAGTCGATCGTGCGGCGTGGCTCCTTCGGGATGCCCGCGAGATAAGCCGCGAGCAGCGGTGTCGCCGGCGACTTCACGAGGTAGGGAACGAGTTCACGCCGTTCGTTCGAGTCGTACTTGAACGGAAACTTCTCCGCGTAGGGCGTGAGGAAGAAATCGAACGGGTTGTACACCGACATTTCGGCGACGAGATCCACCTCGATGCGCAAATAGGTCGTCTCGTCGGGAAACACCAGGCGCGCGAGATAGTTCGCCTCAGGGTCCTGCTGCCAATTGATGAAGTGATCGGCGGGCGTTACCTTCAGAGAATACGAGAGGATGCGGGTCCGGCAATGCGGCGCCGGGCGGAGGCGGACGATCTGTGGACTCAAGCCGACGAGTCGATCGTAGCGATAATGGGTCAGATGATTCAGGGCAACATGGATCGACACGGAAAACTCTCCCGGAGGGCGCCCCTAGGGCCGGAAGGCACCGCCAGGAGACCGCACCATCATGGTGCGAACGAGTGGGACCACCCCCGTCGGGGCGGCTCTAAGCCCCCTAGTTTATATCGAGCGCCCGGGGCGAGAACCATTATCGGCGACTGATCAGCACGATCCGACCCGGAAAGTCCGCCAACTCGCGCATCATCGCGCCATCGCCGCTCGTGACCGCGCCCGTTGCCGCACCGCCGCCGGTTGCTGCACCGCCCGCTGCTGCGCCGCCGCCGGTCGCCCCATTCCCGTCCGCCAGTAAACCGCGGGCGAGTTGGTTGCGCGTTGCCGCCGTCATGAGGGCGACGCCGGCCGGCAGCGCTCGCCAACGCGCTGCGAATGCGCCGAGATCGGCGATACCGAGTTGCGGCGACTGGTTCAGACCGAACGTGAATTCATCATGGTAATCCACGAGCGTGACGGTATGGCGCAAATAGAATGGCAAGGACTGATAGTAATCCCGCACCGTGAACACAGGCATGGCGGCGTCGACCCCCGCCGCGTCGCCACCCGATGCGTTAGCGCGAACGATCGCCGCCGCCATATCCTTGGCGCTGTAGAGCCCTTGTACGGCGAAGCCGCCGCCGGTGATCGTCACCGCAGCCGCGAACCAGCCGAGGCACACAGCCGCGAGTGCGCCGAGGGGACGCCGCCGCGCCCGCAAGCGCAGGCTAAGCGCGCCGGCCGCGAGCAAGACGCCCGCCGTCGCCAGCAGCGCCGGGCGCAACAAGCGCACTAACTCGAGACCCTGCGTCGAACTGCGCCAGCCGCTGGCGAAGCCGAGTACTCCGAGCGCGAAACACAGCGTCAGCACGGCGCCGACGAGCAAATGCCCGCGATCGTGGCCCGGCCGCGGCGCGGCCACCAACAAGGCGAGCGTCGGGATCGCCGGCAGAATGTAGGGAATCAGCTTCGAATGCGAAGCGGAAAAGAACACGAGCACGAACACCGACCAGATCCATAACAAGCGCCGCGCATCGAACCGGCCGACAGGTTCCTGGCGACGCCAGCCCGTCGCCAGCACGCGCAACGCCTGGCTCACCCAGGGTAGGACCCCGAGCAGTAGCACCGGCGCGAAGAACCACCACGGCTGGGAGCGCATTTCGATCGGCGTCAGGAAGCGCTGCCAGTGTTCACGTACGAAAAAGAACCACAGGAACCGATCGTTGGCGCGGGCGGCCAGCACGAACCAGGGCACGGCCACGAGCAGGAACACCGGGATGCCGATCCGGAAGTGCAGATGCCGCCAGAGGCGAAGATCCCCTTGCCAGAACACGTAGACCACGAGACTGAAGCCAGGTATCAACAGTCCGACCAAGCCCTTCGTGAGCACCGCAAGCGCCATCGCCGCCCAACTGAGAGTCATCCACGTGCGGCAGGCCGACGGCTCCTCGCGCCGCAACTGCGCATGGACGAATGCCGTGAGGCAGCCGAATAGACACGCGCTCAAGCTCATGTCGAGCGTCAACTGATGGCCGAGCAAGACGAACAGGATCGATCCCAGCGTGAGCAGCAAGGCCTCGACCGCCGCCCGCAGGCCCCAGAGGCGCCGCGCCAACACGAACACGAGCACGAGGATCGAATAGCCGGCGCAGCCGGTTGCGAGCCGCGCCGTGCCCTCGCTGATGCCGAAGCAGGCATAGACGACCGCCGTGGCCCAGTACTGGAGCGGCGGCTTCTCCAGATACACGAGTCCGTTCAGGTGCGGAATGATCCAGTCGCCACTGGCGAGCATTTCTCGCGGAATCTCCGCGTAGCGACCCTCGTCCGGATCGAACAAGGGTCGGCCGAACAACAGCGCAAACCAGACGATCGTGAAGAACGCCACCGCGAATAGGAACGGCTTGCTCAGCCGCTCCTCCTTGCCGAGACGGTCAGGCAGCATGGTCGAAGCGCTCAGGAAACATGAACACGCAGGATTTTTGAATCAAACCGACACATGGGGTTGGTACTATACCGGCTGCTATGAGCACGCTGGCGCAAAAGACCTCGGCGCAAGTCTCGTGGGGATTCTCCGCGGGGACGGGTCTTGCGATCCTCGCTTTCATCAATCTCTTCAATTATCTGGACCGCTACCTCGTCCCGGCGCTCTATGAAAGCCTGAAGTCCTCGCCGCTCGCGCTCAACGATGCAGAACTCGGCTCCTTGATGAGCGCGTTCTTGATCATCTACACATTTGCCGCGCCGGTGTTCGGTGCGCTCGGCGATACGCGCGCCCGGCCGCGACTGATTTCCTTCGGCGTGTTCTTTTGGAGTCTCGCCACGGCCTTGTCCGGCTTCGCCGGCACTTATCTCGTGCTGCTCGGCGCACGTGCCCTCGTGGGTATAGGCGAGGCGGCCTACGGGACGATCGCACCGAGCCTGCTCGCCGATTATTTTCCGGCCCAGCGTCGCGGCTTCATCATGGCGATTTTTTTCTGTGCGATCCCCGTGGGCTCGGCGCTGGGGTACGTTGTCGGCGGCCTCATCGACGTGCATTACGGATGGCGGGCAGCCTTCTTCATCGCCGGCGGCCCAGGCCTCGCCCTTTCCCTGTTGTGCCTGTTTCTCAAAGACCCCCCACGCGGCAGCCAGGACGGCGCCGGCGTCGCCGCCGCCGACGGGGCGATGCAATCGCGGCGGGCGAAGACGCCGCTGAGCGCGCAGACCCTCGCGACGTATCGGCGCCTGGTTCGCAATCTGCCCTATCGCCTGACCATCTTGGGCTATGCCGCCTACACCTTTGCGATCGGCGGGCTGGCCTCCTGGATGCCCGCGTTCCTCGAGCGCGCCCGCGGCATCCCGCACGGCGAAGCATCGATCGGGTTCGGCAAGATCGTGGTCGTCACGGGACTGGTCGGCACCTTCGTCGGCGGTTGGCTCGGCGACTACTGCCTGCGCTACTCGCGCCAGGCTTTCCTCTGGCTCTGCGCTATCGCCACCTTGCTCGCTGCCCCGTTCGTCTTCGGCGCATTGACGGCCGCGAGCAACTCGCAGTACCTGATCTGCATGGTCATCGGACAGCTGCTCATGTTCCTCTCGACCGGTCCGGTCAATGCGGCGATCGTCAATCTCGTCTCGCCGCTCGAGCGCGCCTCCGCCGTGGCGCTCGGTGTGTTCACGATCCATATCCTCGGCGACGTGCTCTCACCGTTCTTGATCGGCGCCTTGTCCGACGCCACCTCCCTCCCGCAGGCGCTCCAGATCGTCCCAGTCGCGGTCGTCGTCTCCGGCTTGATCTGGGCCCTCGCCGCGAGGGCTCAAGCCCGGGGCGAAACGCGCGGGTTTGTGTCAGGCCCCTGACAGAACCCCCGGGCGCGGCGGCGCAGACTCTCCCTCGACGACCAGAAGAACACTTTCGAGCAACCAATTTCGAGGAGACCATCATGAAGAACTTTGCCCCCATCCAGAAAAACGCCTTTCGTATCGCCTTCGCGAGCCTGGCCGTCTGCGCCGCGCTCAGCACGGTCGCCCGCGCGGACGACGTCCGGCAGCTGCATGTTCGCTATGATGACTTGAATATTCATACCGATGCCGGCGCCGCGGTGCTGTTCCAGCGCATCCGCGATGCGGCGGAGCGGGTCTGCGAGCAGCCCGGCACACGCGATCTCGGCGAGTTGGCCGCGGTCAAGACCTGCACCGACCATGCGATTGCGACCGCGGTCGATGCGGTCAAACGACCGGCGCTGACCCGGGTCTACGACGCCAAGTTCGGCATCACGCCGAGCGTCACGGTCGTCGCGTCGCGTTGAGCCGCGTTGAGCCGCGTTGAGCGGCGTGGCGCGGAGGATCCCAAGGCCGGACGGTGTGCGCGGTTCGGCACTTGGGACCCCGAAAGCATGAAGCGCTCGGCAATTTGCCGGCGACCGTTGGCACGGGCGCTGCCGCCAGTGTCAGAATATGGGTACTTCTTATGAGTACCGCGAGAAAATTCGGAACGGTTTTCTTGATGCTGATCGGCACTGTGCTGACGATGTGCACGGTCCAGAAACGTCTCGTACTCGCAGATCCGAACGTCGCCCCGGCCTTCGAACGGGCTCGAGCGGACGGACGACGCGTGGTCAGCGCGCTCGCCGACTACTATGCCGCGCATGCCTACTATCCGAAGTCACTCGGCGAACTGCCCGACGACGTCGACTACCACCAGCGCTTCAATTATGAAGTCACCGGAATGGAACGCGTCTACCAGTCGATGGAATGCGCTGGCCGGGCCAAAGAGTTCACGGGCGTGACCATCATGATACCGGACTACCAACGGCGCCTCGACCAGTTTCGCGCCGAATGCGTGCGCGGCTATTCCGGTTTTGCCCTCAAGACGCGGCGGATTCAAACGGCTTGGCAGATCAACCGAAACGTCGTGACCTACGTGCAATTCACGTCGCAGAATCCACGCTGGTTCGTCGACTGGTGCAATCCGCCCAGCAACCAACACGATACCGCGATGCTCGACTGCAGCCATAATCCATTCAACGAAGCCTTGCAGCCCACCGGCACGCGGATGGCACATCCTGCCTTGCCGCCGGCGCAAGCCTTGCCACCCGCGCAAGCCTTGCCAGCCGCGCAAGCCTCTCCGAGTCCGTGATGAATTTCGAACTCGATCCAAAAGCGACGCTCTATTTCTTTCTGCGCAAGACGCTGGTGTGGCTGTTCCTCGTCTCGTGGCTCACGCTGCTCGTGGCGGGAATCCGCGCGCCTTCGGAACCGCATCCGGGCTTCTCGGGCTTGATCGGCATCGGGTTCCTCGCGGCCTACGTACCGGTGCTCGCGGTCGTCTTGATTCTGGCGTGGATCGCCTGCCGTCTGCAGGCAAGGGCCTATCGGATCACGCTGATCGGCGCGGGAGTCGTGCTCGAATACGGCGTGATCAGCAAATCACACGAGACCTTGCTTTACGCCAAGATTCAGAACATTCTCGTCGAGCGAGGCCTGCTCGAACGCCTCATGGGACTTGCAACGGTGATCATTCAGAACGCCATGGGTCAACCGGAAACGATACCCGGACTTGCCGCGGGAAGCGCCTCGGACCTGCGCGATGCAATCATCGAGCGCCTGCCGCGCTAGCGGGTCCTCATGCTGATTCGAGCCGCGAACGACGCCGATGTGCCTGCGATTCTCGCGATTTACAATGACGTAATTGCGAACACCACGGCGGTCTACAGCGAATCAGCCGTGACCCTCGATGATCGTCGCGCGTGGTTCGAGGCACGTCGCGCGGCCGGTTACCCGGTGTTGGTCGCCACTGCCGCCGACGCCACCACGGATGCCACGACCGATCCCCTGATCGCGACGCCCGTCGTCGGATTCGCATCCTTCGGAGATTTTCGTGCATGGCCATGCTATCGGTACACGGTCGAACACAGCGTGCACGTGGCGGCCGGATCGCGTGGCAAGGGAATTGGTCGAGCGCTGATCAGTGCGCTGATTCCACTCGCGGCGGCGCAGGGCAAGCACGTCATGATCGCGGGCGTCGATGCCGAGAACGTAGCCTCGATCCGCCTGCACGAGCGACTGGGGTTCGAGCGCGTTGCGCATTTGCACGAGGTCGGCCGCAAATTCGACCGATGGCTAGACCTCGTGTTCCTGCAGCGTTACCTGGGCTGAGCTTACTCGGGCCGAGCGGCTCGGGCCCGACCGATCGCGGCGAGTTCCTCGAGTATGTCCGCGCGAGCGACGATGTCCTCCAGATCGGCATTGAGCTTACGCTGCCAGTTCGGATACTCGTGGCTCGTGCCGGGGACATTGACGGGATCTATCATGCCGAGCAGATCTTCGATCTGCACCGCCGCGAGTGCAGCGCTCGAGCGCGCCAGATACAGATGCAATGCCTGGGCTAGTTCCGGCGTAAAAGCGCCCGTCGGTTCTTGCGGTTCGGCAGGCGCCAGGCCCTCGAGGCGTAGTGCATCGAGCAGCGCGCGGCGATCCGAATCGCGTTCCGCGCGCACCTGGACCACGGACTCGACGCTGGGATAGAGGTTCAGGCGCACGCGCAATTCGATATCGTCGCCCTGCCAGTAACCGCGCAAGGTGGGCATGTCGTGCGTGGTCACGGTGGCGAGCGCCCGGCGCACGTACTCCCCGGGCGCGCGGAACCTGCCGTCGCTGCGCTCGAACAACATGACTTTGTAGTGATAAACGCCATACTGCGGCATCGCCGCGCGCATCTCGTCGGGGACCACCCCGAGATCCTCGCCGACCACGACACAGCGGGCCCGGGCGCTCTCGAGCGCGAGCACGGTCAGCAGTTGATGCACCGGGTAGTGTACATAGGCGCCGTCCAGCGGGCTGTGGTGCGCGGGCACCCACCAAAGCCGAAACAGCGACATGACATGATCGAGCCGCAGGGCACCGTAATAATGCATGTTGGCGCGGATCAAGCGCACGAAACCCTGTAGTCGGTCCTGTTCGAGCGCAATCGGATCGGGTGGCGGAATGCCCCAACCTTGCCCCTTGAGGGCCAGCGGATCCGGCGGCGCGCCGATCTCCGCCTGGAGCCGATAGAACGCACGATCGGACCAGCTTTCGGCGCCGGAGGCGCTCGCGCCGACGGCATAGTCCCCGTAGAGTCCGACCGGCATCCCAAGCGTCTTCGCGAGCGCCTGGGCACGACTCAGTTGCTCGTGTGCGAGCCACTGCAAGTACAAGAAGAACTCCACGTCCTGCGCATGCGCCGCGGCGAAACGGCTCGCGCCCTCGCCCGCCGGATCTCGCAAGTCCTCGGGCCAACTCATCCAGCCCGCCTGCGTTCCCAAGCTGCTGCGGCAATGCCGATCGAGCGCGTCAAACAACGCCTGGCGTCGCAAACTCTCGCCGCCCGCGGCGACGAAGGCTGCGAGCGCCGCATGGCGCGCACCCGGCGCGATCGCGCCCGCAGCGCGAAACTCGCGAAACACGAGCTCCAAGACCTCGAATTTCAGTGCTGCCACGCCGCTGTAGTCCACGAGCGGCGACGCACGCAGGGCGGTCAGGCGCGCCAGGAACTCCGGTTGCGCGCAATGCGCCCGTGCCGCCGCGCTGCCGATGAACTCCTCGACGGCGGGCACGGCGATGTACAGAACGTTGAGGAAATGTCGGTTCGAAGCACTGTAAGGACTCGCACGCTCGGGGTCCGCGGGCGACAGGGCATGCAGCGGGTTCAGGCCGATGAATCCCGCTCCGGCGGGCGCGAGCCAGCGCAGCAGTCGCTCCAAATCCTGAAAATCGCCGATGCCCCAGTTCTCCCGGGAGCGGACCGTATAAAGTTGCACCGCGACGCCCCAAAGCCGCGCGCCGCTCTGGATCGCGGGGGGTTCGAAACAGTGCTGCGGCGACATCACCAGCAGCGTGCGCCGTACGGGACTCGACCCCACGCGGGCCTCGAGTTCGTGATAACCGGGCGGCAGGTCGATCGGCAATTCGAAGCGGCGGCGGGTGATCCAGCTGCCGGCGACTTCGCCGCGCCACAGTTCCGGACAATCGGCCGTCGAAACGGATCCGGACCGCGTACTGCCGTCCTCGAGGCGCACGGTCCAGACGAGCGACGAGCCGAATTCGCTGCCGGTGACGTTGCAATCGAATCCGATGCGCGTGCCCTGCGCCGCGGCGACCGGCGGCAGCAAACTGCGCCATCGGGCGATCTCGAGGCGACGCACCTCCTCGGCGAGGGCCGCCTCGTCATCGACGTTCGTACCCATCGCGGCAAGGATCCCGCGCTGCGTCTCCTCACTGAACTGGCGCAACTCGCCGCGGTAGTCGTGATAGGCCGTGCCGAGACCGCGCAGCGTCGCCAGACGCTCGATCAATGCGCTGCTCATGGTCCGGTCCTCACGCGCTAAGCCTCCAACAGAACGACGCTACGAGCGCCGAGCGGATAATGCGACTCGGCGACGCGAATTTCTTCGGGCTTCTCGAAAGCCGTATCGAAGCGCACGATCCAAACGCTGTCGGGCGCCGGCGGGGGCAGCGCGAATTGCTGGTCGACATGACTCGCATTGAGCAAGATCAGCAGCCGCCCGGCGGCTTGGTTGCCGCGCCCGAGCCATACGCCCAGCGTCCGCACATCGGGGTCCATCCACTCCGTATGACTCATTTCCGCGCCGCGCGCGTTCAGCCACGTCACATCTTTGGCGCCGGCGCGCGAACTGGTCCCTTTGAGAAAGGTTTCGCGTCGCAACTCCGGGTGCCGGCGTCGCAATTGCACCAGCAATTGCACGAACTCGACGAGGTTCTGGTGTGAGACCCGCAGCGACCAATCGACCCAAGAGATGGCATTGTCCTGACAATAGGCGTTGTTGTTACCCTGTTGCGTGCGTCCGAACTCATCGCCGGCCTGGAGCATCGGCACGCCCTGGGAGAGGAACAAGGTCGCGAGCAGGTTGCGCTGCTGGCGGCGGCGCAGACGCAAAATCACGGCATCGGTGGTCGGTCCCTCGGCGCCGCAATTCCAGCTCAAATTGTGGCCGGTGCCGTCGGCATTGTTTTCACCGTTGGCCTCGTTGTGGCGGTCGTTGTACGCGACGAGGTCGGCGAGCGTGAGACCGTCATGTGCACTCAGAAAATTGATGCCGGCGGTGGGCTTGCGCCCGCTGTGATGAAAGATGTCGCTCGAACCGGCGAGCCGGGCCGCGAGTTCACCCACCTTGCCTCCGTCGCCTCGCCAAAAAGCCCGCACGGAATCGCGATACCGGTCATTCCACTCGGACCAGCCGGCGGGAAAGCGGCCGAGCTGATAGCCGCCGAGACCGACGTCCCAGGGCTCCGCAATGAGCTTCACGAAGGCGAGCGCGGGCTCGCTGCGCAGGGCCTTGAAGAACGGCGAATTCTCGTTGAAGCCGTTCGCATCGCGCGCGCAGATCGTGCCGAGATCGAAGCGAAAGCCGTCGACGTGCATCTCCTCGACCCAATACTTGAGGCAATCGACGATCAGCGTGCGCACCACCGGATGTTCGCAGTTGACCGTGTTGCCGCAGCCCGTGAGGTTCTCGTAATAGCGCGGGTCTTGCTTGATGAGACGATAGTAGACCGCATTGTCGATGCCGCGCAGGCTCAAGGTCGGACCCAACTCGTTACCCTCGGCCGTGTGATTGAATACCACGTCGAGAATCACCTCGATGCCTGCCGCATGCAGCGCCCTCACCATGGTCTTGAATTCGCTCTCGGGATCCGCGACCGCGTATTGCGGCGCGGGCGCGAACCAGGCGATCGAGTTGTAGCCCCAATAATTCGACAAGCCGCGATCGAGGAGAAATCCCTCGCTCGCGAAAGACTGGACCGGGAGCAGTTCGACGGCCGTGACACCCAGCGATTTCAGATGTTCGAGAACGGCCGGCACGGTGAGCCCGAGATACTTGCCGCGCCAGGCCTCCGGTACGTCGGGATGCAGCCGCGTATAGCCCTTGACGTGCATTTCATAGACGAAGGTGTCACGCCATGGCACGGAGGGTGGCCGATCGCCGCGCCAATCG
>Ga0209208_10007931_pt1 | contig 14269 bp, 8 predicted proteins | sample S1TSphfallax_3_FD_187694 | JGI IMG/M metagenome (GOLD analysis project Ga0209208, IMG submission 187694) | Host-associated microbial communities from peat moss isolated from Minnesota, USA - S1T2_Fd - Sphagnum fallax MG (SPAdes) (version 2) | ecosystem: Host-associated > Plants > Peat moss >...
AAACTGAATGATATTGAAATTTCAAAATATAATGACTTACTTGGATAAGCCTATTATCATCCAAGTAGTTTGTCAATTTTAAAACACTAATACATATATCTGAAAAACATATATATATATATATATAAAAGGCAATTATATTTTGTCTCTCTCTCAAAATATGGTGACTTTGGGTCAAATTTTTCAAAAAGAATCCTTTGTTAAACAATGATGTAGTTTGATGAGTTTACTTGATTTTTTGTGACAACTTAGATTTCATTTTGCATTTCATTGAGATGAGCAATTTAATTAATGCATTTCACATAACAACAAGTTGACAAAATTTTGACCTTTCATACTAAAATGTGAACACCAAACCATCCTTTATGGAAACACATTTTTGCCTTTTTTCAACCTGAAAATACGATTTTGACACAGAAAGCCAAAATTTGAAAAATAATTTCAAATCATCAGATTTTTACAAATCCAGTATGGAGCCAAAATATTAAAGAATGTTTGTTTGGTCTGTAACCAAATTTAGCTAAATCTTCTTGTTAATCTTCTTGTTGTTGATCGTTACTATGGAAACATCACAAAATTGAAATAAAAAATACAAAAAAAAAACCTATTAAGCAAATCAACTCAACAAAAACTTTTAAAAGTTTGAAATTTTAATAAGAAATAAAAACTTGGAATTTTCAGTTTTTCATGTTGCATCACATTTCAACACTGCCCTCCAATTCCTATTCTCCCATTTTATGTCACATAATGACACTTGTATCAAAGTGTCTAAAGTTTCCAACTTCAATGAAGCTCACAAGTGGTTCTTATAATATTTTGTTTGTAGGGCAAGTTCTCTTGCGTTCTTGTGAGGGAGGGACATCTAAGGGTGCTCCCAAACCTCAGGAGAATGCACGAGTACAAGAACCTTCCCTTACATAAACAACTCTCTTTTTATTTCCTCACTTCTTTCCCATTCTGTAGACAAGAAATATTTCCATGGAAATGTGGGAACATATAAAATTGGGGGAGTTCCCCCAACATAGCACCCTAGGGTTCTTCTGCTGGGGAAGATCCCTCAAAATATACATAGAAATTAAAAGGGAGTGTTTATATAGGAAGCAACTTACTTATATAATACTGACATGGAAGAACATATCAGTCTGGTATCACCCGAGGCAATACCAACCTTAAAGACCCTTCACACCTATTGTTAGGGAATTTTAGGGTTTGGTACCCAACATTGTTGTAGCATCCATCATGTCGTTTCATGGTAGTGATACCTAGCCGCCAAAGGTCTGTTTAAACAAATCCATTCACACCTAGTGATAGCTAGCTAGGTATTGTTGACCTCTCTACATTGTGCTCGTTCTTTTAATATTCTTTGAGTTGCTATTGTTCTTCTTTGTAATGTTGTGCTCACAGTGCTTCATCTTCAACACATGTGCTTGACACTTCATAGATATTTGATCTTTTGCATATTATTTTTTCAAGCATTTGTTTTTTAAGAGCTTTCACAACTTGTTGCTTACATTATTATTTTTTGTGCAAGTGTTTCCATTTGCAACAAAAGCGGTCATCTTGCTTTTGTTGCTATTTATTTGTTAACTTCATTTTTTTAGTTCTTGATTTGTCATGGACATTCAAAGTGACTATGTTGTTTTCATGTTGTGTGTTGCTTTGCTGATTAATTTGTTGCAAAAGTGTTTTGCAAGTGGTGCAAATGTAATTAACTCAACAACATTCCACTAGTTGAAGATAATTCATTGAGGTTTGTTTTCAAACTTGTTGCATTGCATGAAGTGCAAATTACATTTCCTTTGAGTATGTTGTCAATTGAATTGGGTTATTAGGTGAAGCCTAGGAGCACTACTTGGTTTTCTAGATTTTTGTTGATAGAGTTTGAGGAAGATAGGTGGTTAAAAATTTGTCACATGAACAAAGTGATGTTGTTTAACATTGCAATTGATCTCAAACCTATTTTTCAAATACAAAACACCAAGTATCATCAATCTATTTTTGTAGAAATTCTAGTGTGTTGAGTTATTTTTAAGTTGGCTCAAGATGCCAATTTTATAACATGTAAGGAACTATTTACAATAGGAAAGTTGACTGTATCTCTAATCCTTCATGAGTTTGTTGCTACATTCATTTCTACATACAATGATCTAATTATTTAGCCTCAAGGAAAAACAATGGCAATTGTGATGGATGATTTAAAAGTTTGGTGTGGTTTTCCAAATGTGCAAGGTGCCATTGATGGCACACACATCTCAATGGTTAAACCTATTTTATTCCCTAAAGACTATTATTGTCACAAATTAGGTGGGTATAGTTTGGTGGCACATGTAGTCGTAAATTGTAAGAAAAGGTAACATGATGAATTTATGGGTCTTCAAATAAGTGTGAATGACTTGAAGGTACCTTATTTGTTGGGTGACAAATGTTATCCACGAATTACTTAAATCATGACCCCATTCAAGGAATAAAGTTAACATAATGTTTTGGAATTATTGCACAATAGGAGGCACAAGCAAGGATGTTTTGTTGTTGAGGTTGCCTTTGGAATTTTCTAAAGATCTTCAGGGAATTATTTACCAAATTTGATTTGCATGTGTCTTTTGTGCTCAATGTTTTCATTGTTTGTTGTTTATTAATTTTTTACGATCTCAAGGTGAAACAAACATTGAAAGGCTAATGTAGATTATTAATGTGGAATTACAACTTAAGTCAAAATTGGACCTAACACAAAGTTATTGATACTATTGAAGAACAAACATCCCATGGAATTGAATAACAAGAACAATAAAGTGATGCAATGCATAGGGACTTGTGCATTTATATTGGACAACAAAGGTCTTTCACATGATCATCAAAGGTATGTATTGACTTTAATCCTTCAACCTATTGGAAAATTTAATTCATAGATGAATCAACATTATTAAGTTATTTCATAGTATTCTATACATGTCGAAATGGATCAACATTGTTGAATTATTATATAGTAATCTACGCATATTGAAGATTTATTGTGCATTTTCTTTGATGTGTGCATCAAAGTTTTGTTTTGGAAAGAGGGACTCCTTACCTTTGTCGCCCTTGAATATTTCTCTAATGATATTTCCAAGGCTTATACTTGCATTTACCATGTTCATTTGAATCTCATTGGTGATTTTGTCTTTGCATTTGAAATAATCCAATTGCTTATCAACAATACCTTCTTAAGTCTTGGATTTATTTTCCTCGATAACCAAGTCTAATTCATGTGTGCATTTTGCATATGATCCATGGAATCCACTAATAGTTGAGTGTTTTGTTATGTTACTTTAGCCATGTTTATATGTGTTGAAAGTACTTGTGTTTTACACCAATGTTGCCAACATTTCTTGATATGAATCCTTGACTTCTTGCATTTCGAATTCCTATGTTGATTGAATTCGGTGTTTGAAGTTTTTGCAATGGGTTGTGCATCAAAGTTTTAACTACATTGTGCTACTAGTATCTGCAATGGAGTTTTCATTAGTGTTTGCATTAGGATGTCACCAATGTCTGCAACAACTTCATTTATAGACGTTGTGAAAGTTTATGAATTCTCAAAATGTAATATGGTTTGTGAACTAAAAAGTTTTGTCATGAATGCCCGGTTGTCCTTGGTTTTTGTAATATCTTCACAGTTAATGAAAGCTTGTTTTCTCACACCATTAGCATTGAGATCAATTGGTTCATTAGTAGTGAACCCAACAATGTTGTTTGCATCTTGCATGGATACAAAGATGCAGAGGGTTGAATACTAGCCTCTTTCCCATGAACACCAAAAATCATGTCATAGTGGCTATTATTAAATAGTCATGGCAAATGATGTGCAGCCTTGTCCTATGGGCTCATTACTCAATAATTTTCATTTTGCCATGTTCCTAAGACGCGATAAAAAAATCTTCTTAAATTTTCCAAAGATGGCTCCCCATTTTTCTTTGTAAGTAGGGCCATTTTTCATGTGTTGAAAATAATAGCATTCATGACAATCACATAGACCTTTTTCCACTTTGTTACAATTGTTTCAAATTGGTCCCGTGGGTCAACCTTGTTTAATGTTGTGATATGTTCATCATGTTTTGCCTTGATGAATGCTTATACTTCACCATGTTCCCAATTTGGTTGGCGTGGTTTCCTTGAATGCATTTCAAGGGACATATTTAAACCCGCCTTCTTATTTCCTTTGTTTTTTTGTTTTTGATGGACATCCTTTGTCATAATTGTTGAGAGGTAAGTCCACATGAAGATACAAATTTTACTTTAACACATTTTCTTGTGTTGTTTTCCATGAATTAGGAAAATGGGCATTCAAAACATGCAACAGTGCAATGGAATTATTGGATTCTTACCTCCTTCATTGGCTTGGTCACTACATTTGTCCATGGTGATGCTAAAGCTTTTGTGTGAGAGCTACTTGTTTCATGTGGCCACAATTTGGTCCCAAAGCACCAATTTGTCACTATGGAATTTTGCACAAAGATGGCATGATGTTGGAGTGTTGCAAGAGAACCACTATTCTTGCGTTGTGTTCTTTGAAGAAAGTGTGGGCAAGGGGGCAAGCAATGGTGAGCAAGGAGGTTGCAGAGCAATGGTGTAGTTTTAGTGAACATAGAGTTAATCGCCCATTTTTGGGCTAGATACATAACATTACATTTTTCATTGTAAATCTAAGTTTTAGGAAGATTTGATGGTAAGAAACATTTCTCTTAACTTTGAGATAACATTCTATGCCACATGGGATGCCACTTCAGCATTCGTGTTACATAACATTTGAGGTGTGAATAGTCATATGGAATTGTAGCTCTTAACACCCATTTAACACCAATCAAATGATATCAATAGGATTTTGTTTTTTTTTCAAATGTATGTATCCTGGGGTATGTGCTTCATTAGGGTATATTAGTTTTAAGAAAATAAGTTAAGATAATATATGTACCCTAACCATAACCGGAGGGTATATATGTGTAAAATATATACATACTTGCATTACACTGGTTCTGACCCCTGCCCAATAGTGGTCTGGACTTTATCCATATGACTTGCATTTGCTCCCAAATAATACCCTAGTACCTTGGCCAATTTGATACTAGTTATATTATTATTTTCAGAACTGTTGGAATTTTCAAAAATTAATTTTTCCAGTTCAAAAAATATTGCGAAGGGTAATAGTGAGTATTTAGGAATATTCCATTTGTTGAAATGATTTTTTCAAAATTAATTAATTATTCAATAGACATGTGTTGAAATGGCCAAGGGTACTATGGTGATCATTATATAATTTCACCAGGGCTATGGGCAGCTTTAACATATGTCTATCCAATTATTATTAATTAAATTTGATGATTCCACGACAGAAAAAAAGAATATCCCAGAAATATTCCTTAGGTTCCTTAAAAATATCTTGGAAAAAAGTAAAAAATTGATGAAAACTTCAACATTTCTACAAATAATATAATTAGTGTCAAAGCTGCAAAGGGTACAAAATAAAAATAAAAATAAAAAAAAATCTTTTGATCTTGTTTTTCTGACTATCTCCTGGATCACTTTTGCTTCCAAGCTTTATTATTTAATCTTTTGGTTTTTTTTTGTGTCCTCTGACCACCATGTGGTTCATTTTTTTGCTGCCATGCCTTAGGAAAACTTCTTTTCTTCATTTATATTGAAAAAAGGTGGGGAAATGGGCTGAGCACCAAACAGGTGCAATAAGTTAGTTAGAATGTACTTCAAGCATACCTAAGCAACTCCACCTCTGTGTGTGTGAATGAGGAAAACTTGAAACTTATTGAAAATTTGAAAGATTGAAAATGGGGTTGTTGAACCTCTTTTTTCAAAAAAAAATTATTTTTGACAAATATTGCTGATTATTAGTTGTAGGTACAATATTCATCTTCCTCAATACTCAGCTTTTTTGGATGTCAATTTTAGTAAACTGCTTTAGCCATTTTGGAAATTTGATAATGGATGAAATAACTTTGGGGAAGTGGTACAATTCAAGGAATTGGACAACGGATGAACTCAGGGATGTAAGGTCTGTGGTTGAAATAAAGGATGATGGAGAAAATTCAAGTTATTTGAGTAAGTTGAATTATAAAAAGATTTACCATCAATTGGACACAAAAGAAATCTAAAACATTACAATTTATTGTTAATATATTCTTTAGTTTAAAATAATGTATGTATGTTAGATGGTAAATGGGTGTGAAAGCCCCAAAAAAAGACAACGGATGAAGATGGAGTAAGTTGGGAAAGACAGAAACCTCACAAATTTCATTTTGATCCATTGTCCAACAATTTCAACTTTCTTACCTCCATTAGTCCATTTTACAACTTTCTCAGCGTTCTTGATTCACAATTCATCCAATGGATGTACATTGTTTCAAAAATGCAAAGTAGATAATAAAAAAAGTCTAAGGTTTGAATTTGTTTTTGGCCTTAAGGTGGTGATAAATCGTTTAGAATTGAACTCTTCGTACTTCCCTTCCAACTAATTTCATTTTCATCCATTGTCTTTGATTTAGCCATTAGTTCAATCATAAACAAACATCTTTCCCAATGAGCTCCATTTTCGTCCATTGTTCAACTTTTTCAATTATTTCCATTTTCTTCTGTTGTCAAACTTTCTTAACTTATTTAATGTCCAACCTTTTCAATTTATCAAAAAATGCACACCTTATTTGAAAGGATAAGCATAATACTAAATACAAGAATGTATTTAATAGTGAAGACATCATGGCCATTAGAAGATCAACCCTTTACGCTTTTACAATATTAGGAGTGAATTTTCTTTATTTGTCTAGCTGAGGGTTGCACTTTCCGTGCAAAGCTTGCAACATGTTTAGGACTTGGTGTTCAAATTGGTTCCAATTTATATTTCATCATGGGAAGGTGGTGTTTTTGTGGCATGTTTAGAACTAATGTTCAACTTAATATCTTATACCATGCTTGCAACTTATGTTCATTGTTAAATTATTTTTGAAAAGGTTTGGCTAAAATAAAACTAACTAACTAACTAACTAACTTTAATGATATTTATTGAAAATTTTGAAAACCAAGCTCCCAAAGCTATGGTACTTTGTCTATTATCCCAACCACTACATTATTATTATACATGCAAAACACAAGGTGCATTCTAGGTACTTGTTCTCAATTATTGAAATTATGAAATATTCAATTTGAGATTCATACATTTCTTTTTTTAAATAAATCTTTTGATAAATATTGTTGATTTTTAGTCACAAGTTTGATATTTCATATGTTATTTACTTGTCATTCTCAAAAATCAATCGTGAACCCAACATATGGTTGTGACAAAGCAATGTGCACCATAAATGCCGAAATGTAATTTCATTGTCATGTTTTTATATGCCACGTGTTTGCATAGCCCTAACTAGTGTAATTCTTTCATGCACAAGAAAGCCAATATGAGAATGAAAAAATGGAAACATTAATCTCCCCCCCCCCCAAGGGAAAAAATTAGTAATCAGAATCTAACATAACTACATTCTTTAATGTTTTAAAATTTGCAAATACTCCACTATTTTGACATGTGACCATGGCATGAGTGTGGAGGCATTGGCTCCTATCAACATGTGCATATGATGTCTCATGATCCTACCATGCTTTCAAGCTTCACAAATGTGGGCACCAAAACTCAAAAATAAACATCACAAATTTGTTTGTCTTCATCATCTTTTTTTTTCATTATGTGTTTCCTGCTTTGTGCTAATTCTTGAATTTTTCTTGGTTATTTGTGAGCAACGAGTGGGGTTGGGGATTGCATGCAAACAATTGTGGATGCAAAAATGCAAGTAACAAAACCAAGTTTAAGGTTTTTGTTATTGTGGGAAGTGTAAATAGGGAAGTGTTATTGTGGCTAATAGCAAGCAGAGTTAGGAAAACCAAATGTGAAATTATGATGGAACAAAAAATTTGGGAGAGGTGTATATCACTAAATATCCACCCTTTGAATGTTTTAATCAATCTTTAACATTATTTCCTATTGAAAGTGTTTGGATTTAATGATTGTTGAGTTGAAATGTTCAGTTTTGTGTGGCTGGTTCTTTGAAAATTTAAAGAACCACCAATTTTTGTTCTTGAAGTATTTCTGAATCAGAAAATGGCTGGTTCTGATTTTCTAATTAGTGGTTCTTGTGTTCATGAAAATACCAGCAAATAATTCATGATTCTCTGGTTAGTTATTTTGATTTTTTCACATTTATATATCATATGATGTTTTCCCATAATTCCTCCAACATATTTTCCTTCAAGAGCTTGATTGGTTCCCCTTTGTCATCACATAACCGAATCCTACATGGAACATCCTAATTGCATGTGCATTTGAAGATCACATGCCTAAATTGTGCTCCAACTTGACTATGAAGGATGATCGTGCAAGGTTCTTTGATTTCTTGAACTTTTTTGACATCTTGCTTCTTGTTGGCTTTGGGGATTTAATGTGTTCAAGATGTTGTTGAAAATTTGAAGAAGGGTTCAGAATGAAAGTGTAATGTTGCTTTCTATCCCATGAACTATCATTGAACATAACACTTAATAATGAGTGGCCTTCAACTTCCATGTTATGTTGCAAAAGTTTGTATTTCCAATTTACTACTTGAAAAGGTCCTCAACTAAGTATTGGGTTGAATCCTTGATCTCAACTGTCAAATGGCATTTTGAATTCATCAAATTGTATTTCTTTTTTATAAAAAAAATTTGTATGAAACTAGGAGATTGAAGGTTGACCAATGAAGCTTTCAATATATTATCTTGAACTAGTAGTGAATGAATTCAAATGGGTGTCCACAGTTCAAGCTTGAGCAGCACAAAAATTCAGTAATGCCCATGTCTAAGGGTCTTACCTTTTGCAAGGACCTGCTATGCCAAGATCTACCTGCCACCGTCCTTTCATCATATCGAACAAACAAAAACAAAAGGCCCTTACAAAATGTGTAAGAGCATGCCCAAAAATGTAAAATGACCTCCCTATGCTAGGAGGAACCTTATAGATTTAAAGCACCCTTTCAATACATTAGGAAATTTTTGACATGGTAATAGCTAGCTTTTACAAGTGCTCCCATTGAAAGGCATTATATCCTTATATCCATCTTCCACAAACTACTCATAATCTTGGGCAAGTATAAACTCTTACATGCCACATCCCAAGCCAAAGGAAACATAATTACTGGATTAGTTTATTGTTAGGTCTTATATGATATATGGTAAACCATATACAATCTATGATGAAATATACATTACCAAATCGACAAGGTTTGCCGATGAGGTCTATAGAATTGGCACCCATGCTGAACAACCAATTTAATATGAAAATATTATATGATTAAAATGGGAGAATAAAGCCTAAAAACCATATGGCACAAGGATTTCCATCTTGGTTATGTCCCACAACTCTTTCCAGCAAAAGAAAATGCAACCAATTGTTGCCCATGAAATTACTTAAACAGTGGCCTGCCCTTTGCTATCCATTTATAATCCAACATTTTTTTGGGTCCAAATGTTTTGTATAGTGGCAAAAAATTTAATAATAATAAATTGGATTTAATTTTTTTTGGGTGTAAGTTTTGAAGAAATTCCTAAAAATTTGGACACTTTTGAAACCATAAAACTAAAACTAAAAACCTTATTCTAACCCTCCTAAACCCTTTTTTAATTATAATATCCCTTACCAACTTTTCCACTTGTAGCCCCAAGAACCACTAAATTCTTTACAATTACATTTATATATTTTATAAGCTTTTAAACTTTCACAATAGCTTTGAATGCTAGAATAATTAAAAAGAATCCTCCCACATTTGTCATTTGCACAAATTTTGGACCAATGAGCGAAAGTTATCAAATTATTGAATTTAGAATATTATCTTGAAATTTAAGTAAAATATTCATAATAAAATTTAACAATTGGGTTCCATTAAAAACTTTGAAGTTAAGCTCACATTAATTGAAATAGTATGGAGAATGGGTGATTTTACAAGAGGTTTAATATACTTGGGCCCAACACCACAATAGCCTACTAGTAATAAGTGATGGTTTTTTGTAGCAACCTTCCAATTGAAGGGGCTTTTATTGGGCCCTTCCCTCACATGGATAGGGACTGTTGCATTGGATCCAAGTTTTGCAACTTTTACCTTATGAAATCTAGTTTCACATTACGTGAACTAGTTTATTTGATGAAAATGTTTAGATTGTTTAAATTGAAACAAGTGTAAGTGTGGACATGGTAGGTGGATCCAATGGGAAAATTCAACGAATATTGCATGTTCACCACATGGAAATTATATGTGGGAAACCTCCATGGAAATTAGGGTTTGATGATGCAAACTGTGCAACACCCTTGTGCACAAGAGTCTACGGATTTTAGATTAAGATAAATGTTTTGCAATGGAACATGATGTTTTGTGGCAAATGTTTTTTACTACTAAGGAAAATTGGTCATGAATTTGTAATTATGCTCTTTGCCATGTGATCTTTTGGTAGACATTGCTATTTCCCTTGGCACAATGTTGTAGTTGTGTAATATGGGCAATCATCTTTGACATAATTGGCCGTAAGGTATGCATCTACACATGTGCTATGCAACCGAATCAAATATATGCTTGCATTGAAGGAGATTCAACATTTGTTCCAAGGAGAAAAGCACATTCGAACTCTTTTGGTTCAAGGTTTTGTGTGTAATTATTGGTTCTCACATGATTGTAATACATCATTTAATGAGTGCGAGCCTTGGGGGAACTCGGGTGTGGGGGCAATGGGACACACATGCAACCATCCATGGTGTTTGGGTGTGCAACGAGCGTTGTTAGTGCTATATTGCTCGGATTCTGCTCCATTTACACAAATGCGTGCCTTGTGTGATTTTCGGTTGGTTTGCTCAATGGCAGCCTTACCCTTATTAAATCTGTTGTTTCTAACCTCTTCTTCTTTTATAACATTTTTCAAAAACTATACACCTCCATGATTTCATGTAATGTTTTTCGTGGTAGATCTTGATTGGTCATCAAAAAGTACAGGAACTCAGGGGCTTGCAGTGTTAGGACCACAAATATCAATATCAAGTACAAGGCATTTTGACCTTAGGGATTTTCATGGTAGTGTTTGGGCCCTTTCTTATTGCAAACCTTGAATAATGAGAGGAAGCATTGGTTGCACAAGAATGGCAGAACCCCTAGTAGATTTCTAGTTGGGATCCAAAACTTGCTGATTGTTGCTTAGTGTCCAAAACATTTTGTAGGTGTCTCTAATCCCAATGTGGCATCCCTTATGTTGGGCATTCTACAAGTATGTTAAACACTTATATCTTAATAGGATGCTAAGGAAAATATGCTATTGTGTTTGTTTTTTTACTTACCTATCAATTAATTTGATGAAATTTTCTTTGTGTTCCACATGGAGTGTTGACACTTGGAGCTATATGATTAACGGACAAAACTAGACGTTGCATCTTGTTTATGGTAAAGATTATAGATATGAAGTTAATCGTGAAACTCCTATGTGTGTTCAATTAATCTAGTTGATTTGAACTCATAGCAATAATTATTTGAATTATTTAATTAAATAATGCATTTTGTGACATGTTTTGCATATTATTGGGAGATGTGTAAATATTTGTTGGTGGAATGGGTTTCAACAACTCTTTTGTCGCATTTACATTCTATGCATGGGTTAGTTTCCATTCAGATAGGATTTAAATAGGCTGATTCTTGCATCCTCTAGTAGTAGCTAATGTGTAAAGTGCATGAAATTTTGCATGTAGTTGGATTTTACCTCTATTTGTGGCAATTGGTTGAAGTGTTGATACAATTGAGATCTATAGGTTATCAAGGTTAGCAAGTGGGCAGTTGTAACAAAATTTTACATTTTTTGACATAGTGTTCAACCAGAGCATATGTTTTTAGCTTTTAGTACTTTTATCAACATTCTTGCACTATTCAGCCTTTTGGTAAGTCATGAAACCTAATCTAGTGCTTGGTTGTTGGTGTTAAGTGTGATTATAGTCATTTTACTAAGTTTTTTATTTGTGCACATCTTGCTTAATGATAGTTATGATTCATAAGCATTTGTATTTGCAAATCTAGAACAAAAATTTCCACACATTATTTTGGTGGTTGTTGTTTGTATACTCCAATTGAGACTACCGAGTTTAGTTTTCCTGAATTTATGTAGCTTTGGTGCATGCTTACATTGTGTCTTTCTCCTTGGGAATGGGTGCTATTCCTTGGATCATTATGTTTGAGGTACGAAAAATGGACCATCTTTTTCTAGAGCTTCAAAGATTGAAAAGTGGTTATTGAAGAATTGGTTAACTCACATTATAAGAGCTACAACCATTCTAACATGCACTAAACTTGTCCATGGAAAATTCTTTACATTGGGCTTGCACTTGGATTTTCTTATTCACATTAGAGATGTGATGATAACTTGCTATGATTAAGCCTTTTTAATAGACCTACATCTAATGTTGGAAATTGCTTGTCACAATGTTTTATGTTATAGGTTGGTCTTGTTGGCCAATAGTGAAGAGGGTTGGTACTTGGTGCAGATATTTCCAACATATGTTAAGGGGTGGCAAGGAGTGTTGCCATTCTTGTTAATTGGCTCTCAACCTACATTGTCACTATGATATTCAATTACATGCTTCTTTGGAGTGTTGTAAGTACAAAGACATGGCACTTATTACCATTCTTATTGAACTTATTTCTTTTGATGGTTAGGTCTTTTGTTTATTCATGTCAAAGGATTATATGATAAAAAATGGAGGATGGGAATCTTCAGTTGAAAGGAGTTCAAAATCATAATTGTCATCATGACATTAGGTGTCATTCAACTACAAATCAACCATTGTACATCCTCAAGTTGTTTAGGTTCGTCATGGGAATGTAGGAAGTTGGAACTAACCAAACTTGGCTTGGTGTTGTGGGGAGATTGCAAATGTATAAGGCATGATGAAGTGGGTGTATGGATAATGTAGGTTCATTTTGGATTTTTGTAAGGGAATGCTTGTTAACAATAGTGTTTGTGGCACTATGTGTTCCAAAAACTCGGGGTAAATTGAAACATCTTTCAAATGAAGCTTACCAAAATGGATATGTCATGTTTGAATCTTTCATGTTTTGGTCATTGAATCAAAGCTTGGATTCAACAATTTATTTTGAAGAACTTGCAACTTGATTTGAATTTGATCTAAACTTTCTTTTGCACTCGCATAATGGGCATGCTTCTTGGCTTGGATTCATTGGGGTTCTATTGGGATTTGTTTATGTGATTTAAATCAAATACAAATCAAACCTTTTCATTGATAGAGAAAATTCAAAGGATTTATATTTAAATATTAATATTTAAAACATTGAAAGTTAGAACTTGTCTTGAAGTTGGAACTTTGTTTCAATTTGTAATTTTTTATGGGAACTTTGATTGAATTTGTAATTTGTTGATTCAAAAATTTATTTTGAAAAACTTACAATTTGATTTGAAAATCAAACTTTGTCATTGACAATGAAATTTCAAAATATTAATATTTAAAAATAGTAAAATATTGTAAAAATTCAAAAAAATTGACAAACAAACAATTTATAAAATTAAACTTCTAAAGACAATATTTGAAGTGTTTAGGTAACTTAAAAAGAAGAAGAATTGAACTAAAATTGGAAAAAAATTCATATAAAAAAAAAAACTTAAATACAAGTAAAGTAAAATAAATTTATAGTTTCAAAATAATAATCGAGTATTAAAATTGTGAACCAAAAAAATTGTTAATACAATATAACAAAACAATTCAAATAAACAACACAAATAACAACAACAAATTTACTTTAAAATGGCATATCTAGTTAATTATTCACATATTTATTTCAAATTTTTGTTGAATAAAATACAAAAAACAACAAAAATATAAATACATGCATATTTATGTATAAATCTAATTATATAATTATACTATTAAATAGGCAGGGCCTGTGTGTCATGATGCCTTGTCGACTACCATGTCTCACATGAAATTATTTTAGAAATATTATTTTGATAATATTTCAAAAATATTCTCCCGAAAGTAAAATATTAGCCCTTATCGACTACCATGTAGGTAGCCAAAAATACAGAAGGATGTTTAAATTTTTTTGGCTTTCATATTCATATTTAGTAAAAAACTGACTAAATCTTCCTATGGATGATCACCACTTTGGGTACTTAACAAAATTGGACCAAATGTTTTTTTGGCCAGGTCCCAGCCTGTATATTTTGCCAAAAA
>Ga0209208_10007932_pt1 | contig 14269 bp, 13 predicted proteins | sample S1TSphfallax_3_FD_187694 | JGI IMG/M metagenome (GOLD analysis project Ga0209208, IMG submission 187694) | Host-associated microbial communities from peat moss isolated from Minnesota, USA - S1T2_Fd - Sphagnum fallax MG (SPAdes) (version 2) | ecosystem: Host-associated > Plants > Peat moss >...
TAATTGGACTTAAGGCACCGGATCAGTAATGGAGCAGTTAACCTGCTACTAGGACTGGAATATGGATGAGGACCACAAGGTTTCTGGACTTCTGCTACAATGGAAATATTGTTAGAGCTGTTCACAGTCGAGGAATATGTGAGTATCCAGCTATGAGGGTCTTCTTGTACTACCTAGTTTATGAAACCTTAATAACAAGTGATGCATATGCAAAATATACATGAACCCTTTTTTGATTAACTCTTGGTAGCAAAAGACATTGCTTATGCTTTTAAAAAAGTTTTAATCTACTCCTTGAAAATCTATCTAGATTGAGAGAGTCCATAAAATGTATGTATCTAGATTGAGCTGGAATACATTCAGTTTGTTTGGCATTCAGAATGATGTGAAATCTCTTTGAAGTGATTTTTTTTTTTTTTTGTTTTCTAAGGATGTACATGGCTGGGGAAAAGATGCACTTAACTCCTTTGTTAAACAAGGATGTACATGGATGTTCACAAAGGGACAGTACATTTACAGGGTAGGGCATTTGAGGGTGGTGCATATGATGATAGGGTTGTGCTCAGTTTCATATGAGTAGACTCGACCTGGTGCCACTTTCCTCTTATATACACACACCCATTGTGATCTTGAGAAACTTTGTTATGATGTGGGGTCCTGGTAAGAAACAGTAGAGAACTGTACTCTTCTCTTATGTGTCTTAGACTTTGATGCTTGCTTCTACAGGGACAAGTTAAAATGAAGCAAAGCTTACCCTCACAATCTTTGTTGCAGCTTGAATAAGACAACTAGTGACTTTTTTCTGATTAGCTATATCTCTTGAGTGCTAGCCAACATCAGCAGCAAGTCCAGAAATGCAACAAAAACTTAGGACACATATTTTGTATATTACAGTTTTTGCCTGAATCCTGTTGTGATGGCCTGATGCTGTGTGACTGATGCCCACATTGTTATGACCGTATTCTCTTTTCAAAGTATTGTTGTGGGGATTTCTTCGCAATCTTATAGACTTGCTTAGGTACTTTGGTTTCAGAGCTTAGATGTGCTGTACGATATTGTGGTAGCTAAGCAGATGTCTTGTTTAAAGTCCAGTTTGGGAATTGCTCAGTTTGCAGAGTGTTGCCAGGAGAAACTAAAGTAGACTGAATGAAAGATTCTGGCTCTTAATGCTTACAATTGTGGCAGTTTAGTCAGCAATGTTCACATCAGAACTTGAATCAAGTGGGCATTAAGTTTTCATGGAGGGCACTGAAACACATGAGTTTTTTTTCTTTTTTTGGCAGACACCCAAGACAGTAGAGAATTTTAGGTCATTGGCGACAGGGGAGAGAGGGACGTCCAAAAAGGGAACTGTGCTGCACTACAAGGGCACTTCATTCCATCGCATTGTCCAGAACATGCTGATTCAAGGAGGCGACATTCTAAGTATGTACCTCAAATACAGGGATTTAAAAATAAAATAAAATTGGTTTTGTTTCTGGGGTTGTCTGAAAGTGTTAAAAGTAAAGCTTATTCCACACTGCGTAGTCATGCTCTCTTTCTGTGTAAATTTTTTATTGCTATTCTCTTGATAAACTGTGTGTACCGGTGTTTGTCTTTCAGGGGGTAAAGGGAAGGAAGGGGAGGTTGAGTCCATCTATGGAGGTGCATTTGCACATGAGAGACGCAATGACACTTTTGACCAGGTGCTAATTCCCCTGTTTCTACCATGCATGCCTGCTCATTGAGCACATGACAATTGAATACTCTGTGCTCCTTTCAATTCTCAGCCCTGTCAAATGATGATGTTGAGTAGTGGTTTCTATTCTTCCAATTTTATTGCAATTGGTTGTGCAAGTTTGTGTTGAGCATCAGGCTTGTTTTGTGCTTGATGATTTTTTGGTGTCTTTTTAACTAACTGTTGGGTTTTTGGAAACAGTGTAATTGAACTGACTCTTTGAACTGTTGTAAAACTAAAATGCAGAGAGGGCTGGTGGCCATGGCAAGTATGGGGCCTGATCAAAATGGCTCGGAATTCTTCATCACTGTAGATACTTTGGCGGAGCTGAATGGGCAATACGTGGTGTTTGGTGAGGTGATTGAGGGCATGTCTATTGTTGACCGCATCAATGGTCTTGCGTTGAATGAAGATGAATCTCCATCCATCGCTGTTGTCATTGCTGAATGTGGACAACTATGACCGAATGTTTTTTAAACAGAGACCGACTGCAAATTCAATGAGACCAAATTTGGTTTCATTTCAGTTCCTTTTGTGTCTATCTTCCCCTCATCACTCTCCCTGCATGTTCAGTTGCTTCCTGGTACTCACAAGAACCAATTAAAGAGTGAGTGTAGTGGAAAGATGGTTGGTTTTCAGCAGACACAAGTTCCATCATTGAGACAGAATTGGTTTGCAAAATCATGTCACAGACAACACCTATTTCTCTAGGTGGTTAACGAATCTGTACCTAGGGTGAACGATTGACTTAGGTGAAGCTCAGGAGAGCTGATGTAGAGTTTTAGTTGAGATTGCTGGTACAGCTGCATCGAGGTGATGATTCCACCAAGAGAATGAAGTGACGAGCTGTGTTCAAAGCTACCGCAATTTGCAGGATGTTGTGCAAGGGCCCAATATTCATGATGAATATACCATTTGCTGCCTGCCCTGCAGAAAACTGTCCCTGTACCACATAAGAACACAATTTAGTAGACAGAACTGGACACAGGATGATGCTGCACTAGGATCAAGCAGTTCATTTACAAGCAACATCCCTTTACTCTTTCCACCATCTTGTACTTGCGTTTCTCCAATTTTGTAACAGTTTGGTCCTAGACCTCTTACTCTCAAGCTTGCCTTATCTTGACTGCAAATTTCTTTCTTGCAAAAAAAGGTATAAAAAGGGTATTTTTCCATGTGGGAATCCACATCTTGGGATCCTCTATTGGTATTGTTATATTGAGTTTCTTGAATGAATAACATTGTTGAAAGCAAGTAGTTAATTGATGTTGTAGGTAACAGTATGCTTACCTTGTAGGTCACAAATCTTCCTCTTGGTCTTTGCAAAATGGTATGTGAAAATTGGCTCCTTAGTTGTAGTTCTGTCAAGGTGATGACAGAAAGGAATACAAAGAGAATTAACAAGCGCATCTCTTTCTGACAAACAACTACACATTATGCGTTGTTTTCACTAATGATTCTCCTCCCCATTCTCGATTGAAGTTCAAACTTCTGAGCTCTCTCATGATTATAGAAAACTGCAAAAACAGCATCAAGATCCTTGATGCAGAGTAGCTTGATTGAGCAGGTGGAAGCTGTTCTGGGCACTACTAAGCCCCAAGGGTTGCATCTCATACTAATCCATTGATATACTAAGTGAACAGGCTGAAAGAATTTTTGGCAACAAAGGCAGTCATTGGGATCTCATTTTACTGCTGATGATATTGAGCAATGGTGGGTTCAATATCCTATAGCACTGTCATGGAATGTGCCCCATGATCATGATCAGCTGGAAGCAGCCTTGAAGTCACGAAACAGTGCATCATCTCATCTAATTAGCAATTGTTTGCCTGCTGACGTAGGTACTACTAGAATTTGTGATGCATGTGAATTAAATCTTCTCAGATTCACATAATTGGCAGTGAGCAAGTGCTTTCCTTCTGTAGGAGTACTCACCACTAACTTGAATGTGAGAAGACTTGTGATAAAAATCCATGTGTGTCACCTTTATCGTCATCCCAAAACAAAAGCTTCTCTGTAAAAGTCTGGAAAATGCCAAAGGACTATCATCACCAGAGCTGCCTTCTAGCTTGTCTGGAGCCTATTTAAATGCAAGGTGAAGACCTTAGACTAAGGGTAGCACCAAGACTGGGGTATCTGTTCAAGGTCCGATTGTTCTTCATGCACCACTGAAAATATGTACATCGAAATGCAAAAATGTTCTCAACAAAAAAAAGTTGTTCAGGAAGTCCTCTAAATCTGTTCAGAGCAGTGACATCAATGAAGAACAAGTTGGGAGGAGGCAAACCTTGTAACGCTGGTCTTTGGCAGCTGTCTGTTGGCTATCAAGGCGCTCAATATTTTTTGTCTCTGTCATCAGTTCAAGGATTTCATTGGCCCTCACCAGAATCTCTGGTGCAACACCTGCAGCTTCAGGCTGAAATGTCAACAGTGTCACTACTCCTCTGTCAGATTTTTGCTCACTTTCACTTTGTCTCCTCTTCTTTGTTTGTTTGTGTGTGCATAGCAAAGCATTTGAGTTGTTTCCCTAATGACATGGCACTGCAATCAGGTTTGATACCATATATCTGATTGAAGATTGGCATTTACTGTACCTGCAAGCTCAGCACAGTGTACACCTGCCAGGCCAAAAAGAAAGCAAGGTTAGGCATTGCAATTTCAAATAGAAAAGTTCACTTATTAGTACAGGTCCCTAAAAAGAAACAAACGTTCGAGAAATTCACAGATGCAAACAAATTTGCATCCATTGCAAATCAAAGAATCTGACCCAAGTCAGCATTCCTCACTTGGCAGACACTTCTATGTTCAATTAAATATCTTGTACTTCATTGGCTCTCAAGATCAGAAGGTCGCAGGCAGCGTCTGTTTCTGACAAACAGCTCAAATGGCTAATGGATTGTACTCTGGTATTGTCACAGTGCTTACCATAACTGGGTACAGCATGGCCAAGGACAAGCCTGCATGTGGACACAGGTGATGGTTATTATCATTAGTTGCACTTTAGTGAGTGCCTTCCATATGGGAGGTTGGAAGGGGGTGCAGGATGTACAGGATGTAGATAGGAGGAAACTTGGACAGGAATAGATGTTCTAAGTTTGTTTGACTTCATCTTCCAGGCATACCTGTACAGAAAGACAATGTCATCTATACTCCCAGAACTTTGTTGACCATCATCTGGCTCCAGGATGCTCATGGTATAGAAAGCCAAGTTCTCTGACTGCAGAATTGAAGCTGATGAGAGACACACTCTTACTGCATGCATGTAGAACAGGTAAATCTAATTGTGTAGCACAATAGATCAGTCTAATGTGTGGCAATGGTTGTTATTACCTGCAAAATTCCCTGCTATGAACATGAAAGCATGAGTAGAATAAGAATTGTTGGTATCACCAATATGATATTAGTACTGATTCAGTATAATCTCTAGGGGTCAACACTAAAGGGTACTTTAGGATACCTTTGGTAGAAATTTTGGATTGAAGACTTCACTGAAATGAGTACATGCCAAGACCTGAAAAGCAATCAATCAATTCAATTTCTCAAGCTTGCAAAGAACTCAAACCATGGACATCTACAGGTTTCCTTGTAGTCTACACCTGGGCCTGTTACCTGCTGAAAGTTTTAATAAAAGGAATTGGAGTACTTCCCCCAAGAAATTTGCAGGTCATCCTAATCCTTGGACAGCTGATTCCAGGAGAAAGATGAGTGAAGAAAAGAAGCCAGTCTAACCTTTGGTGGCAGTTCCCAATCAGCAAATTGCTTCAATGTGCTACATAAAAGTCCTACACCATCTGTCAGGCCACAACTTGTAAGTGTCAAACTCTTATTATCTCTCCATCACAAATATCCTCTTCATCTCAATGAATATTCTAGGCATTGTGTTCTTAACCTGTGGTCAAGGTGCCTTTGCCAAACTCGTCAATTAGACACAAGGATTTTGAAGTTGCATGCCTGACAGAGACAAGTTATGGGTCAAGAGGAGATCAATTGATTATGGAGAATGTATGTTTCAAACTTCTGAACCACTGATTGATTGAATCTTCTCAGAAAAAAACTGAAATGAAACAATATGGATTTTGATGTTCAACAAGTACAGAAGTGATAATGAATGCTCACTCAACAAGGCACATAGGCAATATTCATTTACAGAAATCAAGCTTTGAAATATAGAGGTCATCTGAGGTCTGTAAATACAGAATCCAATGAGCTTACTTTCTATTATTGCACACATCCATACATCAATTGCACACAAGAGATGAAGAGCATCTTGCCAGAAAGCCAACTTCATGGAGTGGGCTAAGGGTACCTCAGCATAATTGCTATCTGGTGGAGATCGATCATGAAGGATGACTGTGAAACTGCCATGGTTTCTTTGCTGGCAATTCTGGTAAAGATTCTGTGATGGTGGAGCAACTGGAATTTAGTACTATCACTGAATGTCACATCTGTTGAATAATATGCAAACTGTTGTGATAAAGGCCACAATTTTTATGTTAAGTGTCTATGTGTAATACAGGCCTTCAATCTCAAAGCTAAGTCTGTAGAACTAGAGGAAGAACCAATATTAAGCCAAGTAGGCTGTACCAAATGAAGGGCAGAAATGTTATTTGTACCTGTCTGTGAGGCCAACTATTGCTTTCTCAGCTGGCACAAAGCTCCCAATGTGAGCTAGAAAAACAATAAGAGCAACCTGGATGCAAGTGGTTCCCAAAGGAAAATTGGGTATTTATTCTCCAATGCAGGCCAATTTGCCAAAACCACAAATCTTTACACACCTTTTAAGCAACTAGAGTCTAGAGATGTGCCCTCTTCTGGAAACATTATCTTAAACCAAAAACATTGTGCTGTATTGGGCAGATAGACTACTACAAAAGGCATCTAAAGCAAATAGCAGAACTTGGGCATGTACTGAAGCTGACCTGCTTCAAGTATATGCTCTTGCCTGAGTAATTTGGACCAGATACTACACAGACACGGCCTGCACAAGTCCAAAAGATGTGTCTTCCTCTCCAAAACATAAGAATTTGAAAGAGATCACATCACATGAAACTTTATCAGGGTACATTCATATTAGCTTGGATAACAACACCTAACACCCTGGTTTGATACTTCCATACCTTTCTGGGTGATGTGTGCATCATTTGGAACAAATGTGTTCACTGTACACTCCTGTAGAGGATGCCTACAGTTTCCAGTACTATGAAGTGCACTATTAGGCCTTCAACCAGAGCAGAGACAAATGAATCATTCCAGCCAGAGAACAAAGAACATAGTTCAAGAATTTAACAACCTCTTTTGGGCTCATTTTGAAAAAATCATTCCCATACTCTTTTAGAGACAAGTATAAGCACCCCTTGGAGATAATAAGAAAATGTTTGATATGTTCAGTGAGCAAAGAAAAGGTCATGTGCTGTTGATACAATTACCTTCCATTTGAGATAACCAGGATGTTATCCTCTGTCAATACTGGCCGCACATACTTTTGTTCATGAGCCACGATACTCAAAGCAGTCAAGCTACATGGTTTCAGTCACAAACACAGTGTTAATCCATTAATTGAGGTCATTCCAAGCAGATGGTGCACCTAGGTTGGCTTCAAGAAATGTCTTGAATTAGCATAGACAGGAACTTCCATGTGTCTGGTTACCATACTGTAAAATACCAGACCACAGTCATTATCATTTGCTCGTGAGTGGGTGTTTCTGTCGCCATTGACGTTTATTTGTGTGTTAGATGGCAATTTGAGTCAATACCAGTCGACCTCTGCAGCCACATTGGCTGCTTGTCTCAATGTGGAGGAGAATTCCCCCAGTCTCTTCTCCAGTTCCCTCAAAACTGCCTGCTCCATATCTGCAGGATGAATCATGTTACCTAGTTTAGTCAAAAAGTTGAGGTTTGCATCATTATCAGGGAGAAGATCAATATCCAGTAACACGTTCTCCATATAACTTATCACAGATGCCTGAGCCCTTACTTGTGTGTCTCATTTGACCTTTTCCTACCACCTCCTTCCATCCAATTGGAAGGTCCTATGACACTTCTGGCCTTCATCTCTTGTAGTTTGTCCACATCTCTGCTCAGATTTGATTTTTCTTTTCCCTATATGCTCTCCACATTGATGTCCTAATGTAGATGGATATCAATGCACTGCCCGTTCTCCTCCTTGTGTGTATATCACCAGATTGCTGAACATGTCAGATTCATGCAGTTCTCTCACATCTCCTTCATTGCACTACAGTTGGGAGGATGCAGTTAATGGAAAAGATGACCGACCTAAAACTTTGTGAAAGATATCACCAATCACTTCATCAAGTTCTCTGGTCTTCGAGGTGCGATAAAAAAAGCCTTCCTCACATCCTCCTTCAAACTGTGAAATGGAAATGATAACGTATTCATATTTTCCTAAACACCATGCTGAGAAGTCATTCTTATACATTGAAGAAATTAGCATGCTTGTATGAGTCACAAGATGATGCAACTTCAAATGCATACAAAAATCAAATTGGACATGACCAAAATCACAGCAGGATTGTCAGGAGAAAGAAGTGGGTTCATCTTTATGGAGTGTTAACAGTGACAGGTAACATACTGCTAACTGGAAGTCTGGTAAGCATTCCAAGACATCTTCATGAAGTCTAACACCAAATCGCAGAAGATATCCTGCAATGATAACAGAACTATCTGTGTCAAAGAAAACAAAAGATAAATGCAATTTATTTGAAAGTCGTGACAGCAAATTGATCTAGGCTTATAAGGACCATTTATTATAAGGATGTTTCTTCATCACTATCAGCACTAACATACAGTCAGGGTAATGTCAGGAGACCAATTTTGTGATCACAATTCAAGAAAGTGATCAAAATTGTCCTGTGATCAGAATCACTAACCAACTTGAGGCATGTAGATCATTGCACCTCGTCCAGACTTTGCCATGTCCTGTGGTAGTCGATTCAGCTCTAAAGTTGCAATCTGTCCACAAATAAAAATCAGTTTGATAGGACAAAGGAGTTTTGTAGTAATCCACCTCAAACCTTCTTACATGACATCTTTAATTGAACAGAGAGTCCAAGATGAATTGGATTATACTTATGTGCTTTGATGGTTGTTTGTGTTACTGACAGGTTCCTGCCATAATCCCATGGCAAAATTTTCCACCTCCCATGCTGTGATCATGATCTCTTCTCTGACTCACTCACTCAAGAAAGATTTGGTATACCTTGTCCAGGAAGTCTGGCAGGCCCTCATGGAGATTTTTGAGCTCATCAAGCTAGGCCCCACCACACCAACATCAATTGGAACATCCTCTGATCAATTTCCTTGGGATAACGCAACACACCTACTTAAGTAGAAAGTACTGTTTTCCTCTACCTCATCACAAATCCCATGTACAATTCTTGGGGCAGTATGCTCGCCAGATGTTTTATCAAAGTCAATAACCCCTGTAACCTGCACATAAACCAAACATAAATCTAAGTCTGCATCACAATGGTTCCAGCTGTTTGAATTCTTTTCCTCCCAAACGCAAACATAAACACAATGCTCTGGATTTTCAGTGACAAGCAAAGAACTCCTTGGTCATATTCATAAGAGGAAAACCTGATATCCAGAGAGCACTTGTTTATAGGCTTTCTGTTCCAGTTCAAATATTATGGTATCATTAAGTAGGTCTTTGCTTACAAGGTTTTTGATGTAGACAAGCTCCTCATTGATGCTAGAGAGAATCTGAAGAGCAGACATATTAGCAATTTTGTTAACTGGAAGAAGAGTGGCACTGCTCATGGTTCAATATCTTACATTAAGGTTCCACCATCCAAGACACTAATCAATTGATGCCTTCCCGACCTTTTATCTTCTGCTAAGTTACAACAGCAATGCCTGACAGAGTAGTAAATCTTTGAGGTAGAGGTGTCTCTTAGAATGAGAAAGCAAGACCCAAAAGTGATATCTAAGTTCCATCATAGGTGGACATAGAAGATGGTGTTTTTACACACCTTTCTCACTATCTGAAGATCTGACAGAGGAAGCTGGCTTTGCTGTCGCTGTGACACTGCAACTTGAAACATGGTGCGTATGTTGATGAGGGCACCAACACTCTGTGCAGCAGAGTCATATGGTTAATGGAAACAATTGTCATTCTGATATGGATGTGAGCCCAGGTGCAGATTGATTTCACCACAATGGTTGGAGTCTTACCTCGCTGAACATTAACCAATCTTTGGTAGTTGTCCTTGAACTTGGAGAGCTGATTTTCTGTGAGCATCAACTGTCCACAGCTTGCAAAGGACTACCAGACATTTGTAATAACAAACTTATTATCATGAATTTCATCAGTAAGTGTGTGGATCCTGAAAATCTTTAGTTCCAACCCTTACAACTTCTATCACATAAGGGCTGAGCATCAGCTCTGTTCTCAAGCATATTGATAGTCATGTAAGATTCAATCATTGACATAATGCAGATAGGATCTTGACCTCTCTATGTCTTTGACATAAGCCAGAGTATACTGAATACCTTCAGTAACTGTGGAATGTCTCTGATGTGCTTTAGCGACTCCTGCAAATCCTTCAAAAACTCTTGGGAACATTGCAGGACTGATATCTGATCCATTTTAAGTTCAAGGTTGGAAGATGTGATATCTTTTAACATCATGAGGAGATTGAGAGTAGCATAATCAGGGAGGATACTGTGTCAAGACGATCATTCAGGATGTCAAGGTCCAGTATTGGCCTTAGAAACCACAGCCTGCATACAAAGGTTCTTGTCATTCAAAGTTTTGTAAGAGAAATGGGATAGAAGAGGATTCCATCCGATGGACATCTGATTGGCAGCTCAGAGAGCTAGTGGTTTGGAAGTAGAAGATAACCAAGTGGAACTAAAAACAGTCAAAAGATTAGCACTTGGCTAGGCAACAGTTGTGGAATTCAGTGAGGCCATTGATAATCATACCTCAGGAGCTTGCGCCCCATCAGAGTAACACACTGAACAATAGTGAGAGGTAAAATGGACATGTCAGACAATTGGCTCTATTAGTTGAAGGTCATGAAATGGATGACATAACAATAGACAGAGAGGATAAAAGATAGTAAGGAGATGGTATATGCACATGACAAACAAACATTTGTTATCTACTCAGTGGAGAGAATGATTGTTTACATACCTTGTTGAGCAGTCCAAACACAGAGAACCTGCAGAAACACTCCCTCTAAATTTATATACTTGAATACAAGACAAAGCCTGGAGTGACTCAATTGAGCATGCTCTCAAATCCTAAACCACCCTTGGGGACACCATTCTAAACCATGGGTGTGTCAGAATGCACTTCCATGGGGTTAAACAGGAAGTAAAACCCACCCTTCTTTTTCTTTCCCAATACCCATTGAGCTGGCATGCTTATCCACCTGGAAGATCTGTAGTGCATCATGGGTTGCAGCATCTATGTTGAGAAAACCATTGCTGTGATCCATTAAGGGCTCTGACACATTGAAGGACGCTCATGCCAAGAGTTATTTTGTGAACTGTCAAGTCACTCTGTTGAAGGGGTTACATAATGCTATGGTATAGAACTGTGCACAAATTCATCCCTTCAAGCACAATTTGTCACCACTTGCACCTGAAGTTTAGTTCCATTTTGGCTGTTTCCAAGAGCTTTACAGAAACAGCAGGTTTTCAGGTAAGGTTCAGATTTCCTGGCTGCTTCACCTTAGAAATACAGAATATCAAACCATTTACTGCAGCTGAAAATGGCTGCAAAAGCAGTTTACCAGACACTATATATTCTGAGCTAAGGTTTTGATTATCATTTGGAAAAAATCAGAGAGTCTCTGGCGAACAACAGCTGCACATGCATATAAGATTGGTGATGGAGGATACAGGGAAAGCTCTGAAATGCTCTCTATTTGCACAGGAGTCATCTTATATTCCTCTACATCACTTGCACCAACAAGCATCTTTTGCTGCAGTACTGCGAGGAGGCCACCAGCAGCACGAACTTGCATTTCGCTGTCAAGATTCATGAAAGAGTTTAACTGTATCACAACAGGCACAGGGAACATGTTAGAAATAGCAAACACTGATTCTGAGCATCAAAAGCTTGACCGCTTCACAACAGCACGCAGATCATAATTCTTAAAACTTACATGTCTGCAACTTGTTTTTAGAGCTTTCCAATATAAGTATGTGCAACTTCACAAGTTGGAGAGGAAGAAAAGTGAGAGGACAAGGTTCTAGAGCTGGGGAGCTTTGAAAGGCACAGAACACAACATGAGCTATGGCTATGGAACTTACAAGATGGAGCCTCTCCTTGTCAGTAAAGTCCTCGTCCATCCCTGTGATCCAGAGGTACGCCAATCTGTAAGCACTTGCAAGTAATTAGGTACTATTCCCCACTAAAAGCCAAGATCTGTAAACCATGAAATGCATAGATCTTCCAAAAACTTGATCACTGAACCATTCTACTACCACATCAATGGCAATATGTAAATGTTGCAGTCATAATTGCTTAGAGGGTTCATCATTCCGATGTTTGACTACAACAGAATTTCAGATCATCAGGAAACCACCAGTTGTGCCTTGTATCTTCAGTGAACAGTGCAACAGTCTCCTCGAGCTATATTGGGCATATTTCAAAGATATAAACCCCTAAACCCTCTATTGAGGTTTTCACCTGTGGCGTGCTTGCTGATACGTGAACACAGAGCTCCTCAGAATTCTTACTTGATGGACTTCTGCATGTTCTACAGCTGCATGATCAAACCCCACTGCAATTCATCTTAGCCTGCAGATTGCAAATGTCATGCTGGTTAGTTAACAAACTAAAAAATTCATTCTGGAGATGACATTCACAGTTTGTTTTGAAGGACTCGATGCATTGACCTCCAAGCTTTACCTTTGAGTTTGAGGGCGGCCAAAAAAGTATCGTCCATCTTTGTGCTCGTGAAGATGATGTCAGGCTTCACCTGATACTTGACTGTTTACGAGAGACACGGTCGGCACCAAATGGTTCAGCAAAAGCAAAATCTTAAGAAGCAGATTCAGGACTGCGAGCTCTACATGAATTCCTTGAACTGTTTTGAGTGAAGTGCTAAGCTGGAGAAAGTTTCGGAAACATGTGTAGTACTTACTAAGCTGCACAGACGGAAATTGTTCATTGCCGTCCTCCCAGGTTTCAAGAACAAACATCTGGCGGGTGTCCACATCGTAATATGCCACTCCAATTCTGTAACATGCGCCGGCGGCAGATTATGGCAAGCATATTAGGTGGAGATTTACATATTTTCCTCACGACATTGAGCAGCTAAACATCAATCAAGAACGAACAAGACTGAGGATCTGTGAGCAACACATAGTAGAGGTCAGGATCTCGGAGAAAGAAAATGTAGCAGAATTTGTTATTGCGAGACCATCCGCGTGCTGTTCGGGCTCCATTACCTGCGACCTTGCAAGATGCATGCCATGTATACCTGGATGGCAAGCAAAGTGCTGGTAAGCATGAAGTAGATGCGGATCAGCACTTCTTGAAAGAAAGTATAATGAACAAAAGAGATAGATTAGAATCAGGTTTGCAGTGCAACTCGTATCCCACACACATCGAAGAATCTTTCTATCGTTCCTAGGAGGAGGAGTGGAAAAAACTTAAGAGTCTAGCCAAGAAGTGCTGTCTATATCTCAAAGCTTCAATGCCAAAACACGCAAGTGTATTATATCTCTCATCTGTATCAACAACTCCCCTCGGCAGCCAGCCAAATCGGTTATAGTTTCTGTTTCTGTTGTTGTTGTTACCTTGGCATCGACATCGACATCCTGCAATTCGACGTCTTCTTCTGTAGCTTTTACACTTCGCCGCTGTACTCGTGAATTTCTCACCATCGGTCGTCGCCTTTTTAACCTCGATGCACTGACTGATCACATGTGGATTTGAACTACTAATTACTACCTGCAAGAAACATCATATCAGAAGCGCATGAGCAAGGCTGATGTTGAGATCACTCTTCTAAGTTCTAATGACTAACAACAGACAACGTCTAATGAATAATTGCAGGAAGTTGACGGCGGAATGTGACCGCGGAAGTCGGAAGAAGTTTCAACGTATGCTTGCTTGATATCACCCCGCACCTGCACTTCGAGGACGTAGTTCTGTAACAAGCTCTCGGAAAGATACTCCGCGCACCTGCACCTACACCTGGAGGACCTAGTTCTGTGAAAGCGCTCGGAAAGATAAGATACTCGCTCGGCTTCCCTCGCATGCAAACAATCGGAAAGGATCTGTACCTGAGTAGCGTAAGAAATCACACAAACATTCGGTGGTGAAAGGTCTCTTACATTGATAAGAGTAGCCTCTCTATGTTATAGAAGTACAAAAAATTTTAAAACAAAATTGTAACTTGCACGTGGTCCACACTTTTATACAGGCATTATTTAAGGTTCCTTTTATCATGAATATTTTTTCATATTTTTTACCCACATCATTCTGACAAAACAACCCATTTACAACCAAATAGTCACCCCATCATACAATCTCGACTCCTATCACCAATTTTGCACAATACAGAGCTT
>Ga0209208_10007933_pt1 | contig 14268 bp, 14 predicted proteins | sample S1TSphfallax_3_FD_187694 | JGI IMG/M metagenome (GOLD analysis project Ga0209208, IMG submission 187694) | Host-associated microbial communities from peat moss isolated from Minnesota, USA - S1T2_Fd - Sphagnum fallax MG (SPAdes) (version 2) | ecosystem: Host-associated > Plants > Peat moss >...
TAAAGAAGGCCCATGAAAATGAAAATGATTACAATTCAAATGGGCATGTTGGTCATGATCAATAGTGGGCTTGAAGGGAAAAATTTACAACTAAAGAGTTATGACATGTTTTTAACATAAAGTTATACATGGATTAGCAACTAGTTGCAATCATATAACTTAAGTAAAACTTTAATAAGGTTATTATGTGGATATGATTAGTAGCCCCACTATTTTGCTAGTTGAAGAAGGGAAACAAGTAGTGAACCTAGATGATCTTAGTTATAACCTATCATAGAAAATCCACACCTTGGAGAATCTAACCCAGAAGGCAATGGGCTTTCCCAACTTCTTGTTGTTGGCCCATTTGCTTGCAAGACAAACTAGAAGAAAAGAATCTTTAATAAACTATACATATAATACTTGGAATCCTTGAAAATCTTTTTAAAAAATAATGGATAAAGGATCAATAGTAGATAGAATTAAAGAAGGCATAAGAAGAAAGAAAAGAAAAAGACCTTATCTATGGCAAAATGTACATCTCAAAGAACAACTAAAAGACATTATAATGCATTTTTTTTGTCAAAGTGGTATACAAGAATACAAGAAATATAAGAAAGGCAAGTGATTTCTTTTACAATAATTTTTGAATAGGCTTCCAAGCAAAACCATGGAGCTTTATGGGTTGAAATCTAGGAAACAACAACAGTCCCATGAAAGGGAAAACAACATGCAAGACCAAGAATGCAAAGGCATGTTGTAGCTAGGTTGCACCTTTTAATAACCCATAATAGAATAGTAGGTTTGGGGGGATCATGAATGGGTCCTCAACATGAACACTTGAATGAAGATTAAAGCAAGAAGGAAATCACATGAAGAAGAGGAAGGATCGAACAAAGAAAAAGAAAAATAGGATCACAACACCCAAAAAAGGATCACACAAACACAAGCCACAACGTACGTTCCAAGAGGAGGACAAAGCTCACATTTCTTAGCAACCATAAAAAGCTTTGTGATCACCTGAAAAAAGACACACAACAAAAAGTCCTAAAAGGAAGGCACTTGGGCCAAAGTCATAAAATGGGGGCTTTGCACAAAGCCCAACCAACACACCCACAAACTTGCATGTCACATATGTGTGTTCAAAATTTAAAGGTTCATGAAACACTCCAACACCCATGTATATCAATCTTCTAGTTTTCTTTTTAAAATGAAGACCATGCACACAAATATGAACATTTACTTAATAAAATATGTTAGTTTGGACATCATCCATTTTGGTGATGGGGTAGGTGCGATTCATTTCCAGTTGTTGCTTGTTTGAATATGAGAGAAAAAAGGCTTGTTCATAAGGTACAATGTGTTTTGAGAATTTTCATTTTCAATTATTTTGAGGGGTTATATTTTGTTCATTTCTCCATGGATTTCAACAATTCAACTTGGGTTGGATGTGTAAAGAGGTAAGCCATAAATTATTTTTGGACATCATCATGATTCCTTGACTCCCTTAAAATTTGGAGAGGATTAAGATGTTATTCAAATGCACACTAGCCGAGTTACCTTACACAAAGGTCTATTTAGTCAATAAATAATATTTTAAATATTGAACTCAAATTTTGTGAAATTTTGAATTTGAGGATTTGAAAATTGTCATAATTATCATAGGTTACAACATAAATAATTTCACTGCTCATATGACAATATCATACTAGAGTATTGTAGATGAAATAATAATAATTTTTTAAAAAAATTGAATGAACCAATTTTCTAAAAACATAATCATTTGTTTTGCCAATTTGGAAGGTAATCCTAGCTATGGTAGAGTTATCCACAAAGTAATCATGCTTGTGCACCCTTGTTTCACCGCCCAAACCTCTATTTCACTCCTAGAAGTTGTGTATCCGCAAAGTGAACAAATTTTCCGAAAACAAGGTTTCAAATATTAAAATCTTGTATTTATTGCACTTGATTTACACAGGATTTGAAAGATTTTATTAATAGTTTATTAGAAGCCATGAAAGTGCATCATTGAAATCTAAAACTTAGGATAAAACTATTGAACAATCTGTTTATTTTGGGGGCAAAACATCACCAAAAGGTTATATTGATCCAAATTTCTAACGAAAAATCCTTTTTTCTTTCAAAAATGAGTCGCCAAATTTTGCCCATTTTAAAGGTTTTTTTTTGGGGTGGAAAATGTGTCTACTAGCACATTTAATGGTCCTCTAATACATCCTAAAGGTTGCCAACTTTGAGGCCATGGAGTTTGGGGCATTCAACTTGTTTGGAACTCATCATACCCGTGATACCATCAACTCAAATCAATTGAAAATATGACCAACCAAAAGACTAGTGAGGAGGGCATTCCAATGTTTGCTTCTTTTTTTTTGGGGAAAGTGTTCATGTAGCCAAAGTCACAATCATCAACTAGACTATACAAAAAGTGGCAATCATCTTTATGACGATTTAGCCAAATTGAGCTATAAACCAAATATGATAATTAAATATTGTAACTTAGTGTCATTTTCATCATCATAAATTTTATGAAAGATTATTTCATTTCAAAAAATCATGTTATTTTTGCCTAATGGAATTTTTAAAATTTTTTATTCATTTGAACTTTGAATTTTCTTGAAATTCATCATATGTTGGATGTACATACACTTGAATCTTGAATGTATGCGACAAATGGTGGCATTGAATGCATGATCAGATATTACATGGCCCATGTTTATCATCAATTCACACTTTTCTAGCGCAAGGAGTCCCCCATTTGTTCCTCATTAAACACACCAAGTCCAAGTTATCCATCACATACAAAGAGTAAGCACATGTTGATGTATTCCAATGGAGTAGCAATAACATCAAAAAACTCACTAAGGCAATCAATTTCACCCATAAGAAAGACCACAAAAAAAGGGGGTGAGTCAAGTGGATTGTTTGCAAAGGGTGGTTGCCTATTACAAGTGCCTATACTCTTGCTGCATTCACAAATTTTGACATTGAAGAGACGAATAACTAGCACTTCTATGACCTTCATATGGACATTTTTGAATTATTTAATGATGGAACTAACCCTAGGCTAGGGTAATCATCCCATCCATCTATAGTTTTGGTTACAAAATTGAAAACCAAGCATTGTGTTGGGTCGATTCAAGAAACTGCCCTACTTATGTTAAATACCCTTGTTGCACGAATCTTGCTAAAATAGAAAGAAATGCCTTGAGAGATCTTATAATATCCATAAAAGTTTGAAAATATTGAAGCTTGATTATTGAGTATGTTTGAGTGGTGTCATGGAAGCTTGCTTACATTAGTTCACCTGAAGTAATTTTTCTTGAAGCATTCTAAAAACATAAGCTTAGAAATCCTTATCAAGGGGACATAATCCATCATCTATTATAGGAAGACTCTTGGAGACTTTATCCTTCAGTTTTTCCAAGACTTATTGCACACATTCTCATTACTTTCTTTTTTTTTTCCTTTTCTTTTTCTCTTTACTGTTTAGACCACCCCCCAATTGCATGAAATTTGCATCCGCCTTTTTAAAGCACAAAGTTCATGCACTTTTTACATGCGGTTTCTCTCAACAATTGTCATTTTAAACTTTTCTTCGTGTTTAGAAACATATACCCAAAAGACAGAAAAGTTTAGTTTAGTTGATTCATACTTGCACAAAACGAAAGAATGTTTCATTGAATTTTGTTTGTTTCATTTTGATGGGTTATTATGTAGGTCAGTTTTTGCCAGTGCCATGCGTCATATGCCACATGCCACGGAACATCAGGGCAAAAGTAGTTGCCACAAAAGCCAAGGGGATAACAACAGACGTTAGCTTGTCACTTGGGAGCTTCAAATGTATGTGCTTCCCATGAATAGCCTGGAACAAAGCTTGCCTGTGCAACAACCTTTCCTCGCCCATTCTTCTTTCCAATAAAACTTTGTGGAATTATTATGTTGTACTAGAGCTTTGATCTGCAACCCGACAGTAAGTAGCATAACATGAGTTTGTTATACCTACAAGTACAAAGATGTCAAAGAATCTCACAAGTTTACACAAATCACATAAGTTTTATATGTATCCAGGCCTACTTTCTTCCCTTTAAACATCATCATATTATCACTATTAATGTATCTATCTGATGTCTGTGTAATACTCTCATTCTTCAACAAAGCGCCGCAGTTACAGTACCAAAGCAGATGCAACACTTGAATGTGGTGAACAAAGCACCCACGAATCTGAAAAGTGGGTTTTGATAAAAAAAGAATTCCACCACATTTGTAGTCTAGCAATAGGTTCTTTTCTATACTTCATTGCTGATTTGTGGGCGACTGACCCACATTTCCAAAAGTAAATCTTTCAACCAAACAAGAAGAGAAACATGGATCCAATATCAAAATGTTTGAAGTAAAAACTTTCCACATTCACATTCAAAATTTCCCAATCATTTAGGGTTGCCCATAATCCTAAATATGCAAAAAGCTTGGGGAGATTTCTGAAAGTGAAACTAAGAATACCCAATTGTATCACAATGAACAATCAATCCCAAACAAAAAGGGAAGAATTTTTTTCAAATCACATTAAATTTTAGCAAGAGGTTTATGATTTTTTATCACTTTCAGTAATACCTTCACATAACTGTTTGAATGTGATTTGTCAATTAAGTTTTTTTTTTTTTTGCAATCATCCAAATGAGGAAAATCAGTCAATGCCTTTTTTACCCAAAAAAACTTAGAACACAAAAAAGATCCATGGGCCAATTTGTAGAAAGGAGAGAGCTTCAATGTAATATGATGCAAGCAACATAACCGTTTGCATTTTACTGGAAAGGTCACTAATAGACTACTTACATAAATGCCATTATTTGTACAAATTCTACTATATTGAATAACTATTGGAATGTGTGATTGGGTTTTGAAACTTCACCTTTTGCAATTATATGTTTCAATTTATTTTATTTTTGGGGCCCATGTTGTTAATCTTTTTCCACATTTTTCCTTATTACACCCCTTTTTTTCCCCCCCAAATTAATGTGTGCCATGATCAACCTTTTCATTAAAAAAAAGTTGTTTTACAAACATTAAATGTATTGTTTTTCTCAGTTTCCAATAATTGTACCAAGATCATGTGATTTAATTTTCACCTGACCAAAAGAGTGTTTGCCCCTAAAATATGTTTTCACATTAATTCCTATATGTAGTAGTCCAAAGATATAATTTTATATAAAGTTTCACAATTTGAGGAGAAAATGCCAAATTTATTTTTCTGCTTTTATGGTTTTTGGAATATTTACATGTTAACTTAAAACAAAAACTAATTTTTTAAAAATTGTTGATCTTTAAATTATAATTTTTCATAGTGTGTAAGGTAACACATTAATATAATACAAGGTCAAAGGCTTAGAAGTAATGTTTAGCTACAAGTCTAAGCCTTGGTGCGAGTATTGTGCATCAAATTGAACTAGAATCCTGCAATAATTCCGTGGCAAATCCCAGATTAGGTCAAGACCTGAAAATTGTGAATTTTCAAAGTCCATCCATTTTGAGGAGCTTGCCCATAATCAAACAAAAATTACTAAACAAGTCAAAGAGGATTGGACTATGAATGTGAATGGCAAAGAATGATAAAAAAAACACACTTTGCATTGGATGGCCAAACAATACATACATGAAGATGTCTTAATCTAGCTAAAGTTTGATCAAAGAAAATCAAGAACATTAAGCTATGCAAATGATGTTTGTCTCCTAAAAGACTTAAGCTTGAACAAATGTTAAGTAAATCACCATTCACCTAAGGATATAAGGTAGCTACAATTGCTTTAAAATCCACAACCTAGTAGCTCCAAAATTACCGGATGTGATTAAGTTATCTCAAGCGATAATTAGTTTGAGCACTTGACTTTTGATGCTCCCATTCAAGGGTCAAGCTTGAAACATACTCTAAGCCAATTCATGCATTACTAATGTTTTCAGTTTCAACCCAAGCAAGGCTTTCCTAGGAACATATTCATTCATGTCTACTAAAGGACAATACTTGACATTTGTGTGAAGCCACCATGATCTCACACACATAGTGATGTTTGGTATTTGTATCACAAAATGTTTTGTTCTTATATGATGCACTAAGTTATCAATGAAATTGAGGCTTCCTTGGTTATTTGGATTTAGTGGAAATAAGAGTTGTCTCTCTTTTGGTCAAAACTAGTTTGGTTTAGTTATGGTATTTTAAATCAATCCAAAAAAAATGAATAGGTTTTTTTTAAAAAATATTAACAAAAGATATGCAACTAGATATTTCAAAAATACCATTGTAAGGGCAATTATGCATCCATTGAATTTTTTCATGCATTGTCAATAGTGCATTTGTCAATTTTCAAATTCAAGTTAACCTTTAGAGATGCATATAGGATACATATACCAAACTTCACGTGTTAATTATGCAAAAACAATGACATTCAAAATTCAAATTTGAAAATCAAATAACTTGTGAGGGAATTGAACCTTGGTTGAATAAAAAAACCTTACCACTACAACATAAGTTACCTACAAAAATAGACACCCACAAAAATAGCCTGACCCCACCCACCCAAAAACTTGTTGCAATTTTGTTAACAATTGAAACACAATGTTCAAAAGCCCAAGAATATATAAAAAGGTTGTTACAACTTCATCAACAACAAAAACACACCCAAAAAGCCCAAAGAAGTTTGTAGTGTCAACATGGACAAGGAAAAAAAAAAATTAATCATTTTAGAGGAGGTTTAGTTTAAAAGGAAAAAAAAAAAAAAAAAGTTTGGTGAAGGTGACTTACCTAATCATTTTCAACCTTTAACTCTTCAAAATATTCAATTTTTTCAATCAACTTGTAATTTTCTTTGATTAAATCAATCAACTTTAGCTTTAATATAAGCTTTGAATTTTGCATTTTCTATACAACTTTAGTGTGAATCATTTGACCAACTTTTTACCACAACAATAATCTATCGAAGATATTCCATGTAAACAATAACACTTCAAAACTATCAAAACATTAGAAAGGTTAAACATTTTTTTTGTCTCAATTTGAAACTCGAGAATTTCAAAAAATTGTTTGGCCAATAAACCAACATTTGAAAACTAACCCTCATGAGTTTGCCAGCAAGCAAAAGGATTTACACACATAAATTGTGGGATAAATAACCTTTGAAATAAAATGAGTTCTACAATAACAAATGTTCATGAAGACTCTTCCATGCAAAGCTCCAACATCAAATATGCTATCAGCTTCTCCTTCAACTTGAACATTAAGCCCATCACACGGTGCTACAAAATGCTTTAATAATAGAATTTTCTAAATCAAAAATTGTCATTAGAAAAATGATGACCTCTTTCACATTATATTCAATAACAAGGCAAATTGCATTTCCACATCCCACAAAGTTTTTCATGACCGTTAAAGATTTGAAACATAGATTCAACATCAAAGGCCAACTTTTGTGAACTTGACGAAAATCAAATGTCTTCAAATTTTTCAAAAAGGGTTTAATTACCTTCACAACCTCATGCCACATCTTTTGACTTAACAAGTCGAGCTCAATATCAAAAAAGGTTAAATGTCTAGATTGGTTCATCACACATGTTGTCACCAAGGATTCAAACAATGAATAACAACTTATGCAATGACCCACACTTGGGCCTTAAGGACTTTTAGTTGGAAATTCTAGATGTAGTAACATGTGTAATTTCATGGTCTTTGTGACCATTGCACATGTTTCATATGAGAAGAACAAGAAAAAAACACAACATAAAGGAATTGGTGCAATATTAACTTGCATTAACCACATGTTTTCACATGTTAACAAAGACTTGTAACCTTTATACATATAAAGAATAGGGTTCTCAAGAAATTTTTGTCACGTTTCATCACCACTCTTGTATAGGTTTAGTGACCCAAAAAAAACAATGATCGCAAAACTAGTCAAAGTAGCCTTTTTTTTCATGTGTTGTCGACTATGATTTAATTCAAAAAATTTAAAACATTGTTTTCTCACTTAGTACAAACTTTCTTTTAGTAAGTAAATGACAATAAACATTAATGATCAACATGTGTTTTAATAGGAGTTATCCCATTGGTTTTGTTATATTTGATGAGGCCCTTTCTAACAATGGAGCACATCCCAAAATAGTGTCTTGTACATAATAAACTTGCATATGAGAGTGATCATATTCTACGCAACTAAACATTGCATGAACATAAGATCCTAGTCAATCTTTTGAGCAAGGAGGACGTTAGAGAGCAAAGTTAAAAAGTAATGTACAATGTGGAAACACATCTTTGGAATTTGTCTAGTTCTTGAAATGACTAGCTTGTTGTTTTCAAATTTTGTTTTGTTTTTTGAAATGTAACTTGTTTTTCCTAAGTTGATTCCAAAATCATGATCAAACCCATTGATTTGTCAGGGAGGCAAAACCATGTCGTCTATTGCATTATTGTTTGTAGTTTTTTTGGCCCAACTTTGTAGACAACCCATATTTCCAACATCATCTCCAATGTCATTTGGGGGTTGTTAAATGTGACCCTAGATTGGGGACTTTCCAAATTCGATATTGAACTTTTTCATCATGATCCATTTGTAAATAAAATCAACAAAGATTTAAGACTTTTTCAAGAAGTAAATGTTTTGTCTTCATGTTAGTCAACTTGCTAGAGAAGTCTTGACCAACGAACTATTGTAAATGTGTCAATATATATATGCATCTATCACAAACTCTATCTACAGTTATCAAGTGAAACAACTTTATTTATAACACATAGAATATAACCCTCTCTAATAAATAACAACTTTCACTTTAAAAATAAAAATAAAAACGTTGCAACTTTTGAAGATGAAATACAAACACAAGAAGGCGAGTGTATATGATGTATAAAAAGATTGAAGAAAAAACAATTGACAATAAGAGTCTATTGTGCATCTCAAGGACATATCAATGAAACCGTGTAAATAAAAAGTTGACCAATAAAGTGTATGATAAATATTTAAATTATTTGTAAATTGGACGCCACTTGGGCCCCACTTTCACCACCTATTTTTTTATATCATCCCTTAAAGTTGTGTTACCCATAAAATGTCCAAATAAAGGACCATAATGGGGGAAACCCAAGATGGGATCCATCCCAAACTAGGCACAACAACTCTTTGTTTTTGTCGACTATGAGTTAGCCACCTATGGGCTTTGCTATGGGGGCTTAATTGGCTAGGGTTAGTGGTTAGGAGGCTATGGGCTATGGGGATATGGCTATGGCTATTGGCTATTCATTATATGGCTATTGGCAATTGGTTATTTGCTAGTGGCTATGGCTATGGTTATTGGCTATGGGTATTGGTCATTGGTTATGAATATATCACTATGGTTATTGACTATATGGATAGGGTTACAATTGGTCTTTAGGATTTGGGGTTAGAACAAGCTTTAAGTGAGTTTGAATGTTTGAATTTTAGGGTTTTAGGGTTGGGTTTTTTTTAAAATTAAGGTTTACAGTTAGGGTTTTTCAAGTTTGATCTGATTTTTAAGGTTTTGGATTTTTGGAACATAACATAGTTTGTGATTTGTGTAAAACATTGGAATAAAATTTCAATATTTATAGTTTAAATTAAAAAAGTTACAACCATGGACTAAATATAGTGATAAAAAATGTTGTTTTAAGCTCATGTTTTTGTGTATATAAAACAAGGAAATCAAAAATCAACCCCAAGAAGGTCAGTTTAGGGTTAAGGTAAGTCAAAAATTTGTAGATTTGGATTCACATGTCAAGTGCATAAAGAAGAAATCAATCTTGCAGGCTTCCTTTCATTTTCATTTGAAAACTTAAAAGATGTAGTTTTCAAGATCCTCAAATTGTTCTTCTAGTAGTGATGGTTTTACTTTCACTCAAGTGATGAGGGGATCCTAGAGGATATGAATAAAGATCATCTCATGATCTTCCAAATGATGTAAGCAATAACTTGCAACTCTAATGAATTTTTCGCTTCAAATGAGATGGAGGAAAGGATGGGGCAATTTGTCAACACCAAGATTTGTGGACACACATACTGGCTACAATGAAAGCCATAACGACATTATTCAAGCCTCATTCAAAACCTGACAATACTTGCTGTGCAACAGCTCTCATGTCCTCAGGAATAGTTGCACTGGAAAGTAGGATATGCTGCTTCTTTTGGAGGCTAGTTAAGCTGATCGATATCATGACCTGCTAACAATTCATGTGAGAAAAGTTAGGAAAGGGGGCAGTGGTACAGTAATGAGGTGATTATAGGCACAAATTGAACCTGAATTCTCACTCTCTTCTGGGTTTTCCTATCCTGCTGTAAACACAAAGTTCACAACCTTCAAAAAATTGTCCATATAATAATGAATGCATCAATTGTCATAAAGCAGAACTCCCACATAATAGGTGGTGGCCACTCATCTAATTAGAACCTCGAATGACTTTGGCCATAGCTAGATATCTCCGAAGGAAAAACAATTTGAATGGTGTCCTGACTGGCAACCTAAAACTCCCTCACATTGGCCACCAATGACCAATCAACCCTACATTCTTCTTAAGTTTGATGCAAAAGCTGATATGAATGAGCTTTGGGCAAACCAATCACCTGTTCCCTAGCCAAAATGAAACCCACCCCACACTATTGTTGAGCACACTGGACACGAGGTCCAGAAGCTTCCTCATCTTCTTCATACGCTTCCTGCTGCTGTTGCTGCTTCCTTCTCATCTCATCCTCAATGTTCACATCAAGCAAAGTAGTTTCTTCACATTCATCAATCTCCATGTCTGCCTTCAATGCTCTTGGGGGAAGGATAGCTTCAATAGCCTTACATTGCTCAGGGGAGATGGACCCCGTTTCAGGGAAGTCAACAGAAAACTGAAGGTATAACCTGCCCTTTATGAGTGGCTGCTGATAGTGTGGCATACCCTCATCATTCACAGCTTTGCATTGACCTGGTAATTGAAACATACAGATTCAGGACTGTCTACTAGTAGAATCTATGGAAAGGGATCTCAGGTCAGAAAACACAAAAAACAACCAGACTCAAAGCCTAGAGTACCCCATAAACTCAGAGATTGAACTTCATCATCTGTCTTTTTAGATAGTCCAGTCTCTTGTATCCAAGCTGAAAATAAAGTTCTTACTCAAACCTAGCCTCAAAACCAAAGTATCTTTAGGCAGGCCCCAGGAACAAAATGTATCCAGCAGCTTCCTTAAAAGAAGAGAATGCCATGTGTACACACCTGGCTTGATAATGTCCCCTGGGTTGGACTTAATAAGAAGCTGTCTGCCATCAAGGTGTGTCAAGGGGAATTGGAAGCCACACAATGCTTCCGTTAGGGTTAAAGTGTGCTGCACAAAGAGATCATCACCTTTCCTCTTGAACTTTGGGTGATCTTTCAGTTGTAAAACAAACACTATATCTCCTGTCTCTGTGTCTGGCTGCAGTTGCAAGGTCATCATCTCTGTCAAACAATGACCCCAAAGGCCTCACAAAAGGCAACTAACTAACATGTACAGATATCAGGTTAAGCAGCCTATACTGACAAAGATATATCTGTTACATACAGTCCTACAGTCACATTTTGGAAGAGCAAAAGAACTACCAATGACCTTCACAACAATGAAAAACCATCCTGGCCTACCTATATCAAGGGTGCCAGTTGAACTTACTTCCCTATGATAATACAATGCTACAAAGGTTACAAAGCATTGTGGCTTCTCAGTGAAGAACATTGCTATAGGAATAGAAGGAACATCGTACCGCCTCATCTGCCTCTCCTTCAAAGGTGATCTTCTGTCCATGCTGCATTCCCTTCTCAACGTACACTTCTAGCACTTTCTTGTCTTGCACAACTTTCTGTCCCTTGCATTGTCCACACTTATCCTTTTCATTGATTACCTCTCCTACAAGAAAGAACATGGTGCTCTTAATGGTAGAATTGGAGGGGGGGAGGCAAAAAAACCAAAACAGATGATCACTGCTAGAATTAAACATGACAAGGGCCTACAAGTGCTGCAAGTCGCGGCAGGGGAGGGCACAAACCAGATCCTTTGCACTCAGAACACACATGCTGCATCTGCTGGATCATGCTTGGGCCAAGCTGACGAATCGAAATCTTAGTGCCTGAACCTTGGCATCCAGAACACTGGCTCGATGCACCACTCTTTGATCCCTTGCTGCACAAAATTACTGAATATAAGTTTGCAAATCTGAGACCAAATGACAGTTACAAAGGTTTACACAAAAGCTAGAGGCCAATTATTATTAAGGGCATGAAATCACAGAAGAATTAGGGTTGTGGTGGACACTATAACCACTACACACAACCACTGGTTGTGGATAGCAGAAAATGCCATTTTGCAAAAAAATCAGCAGCAGGCCTCACCCCTTGCACTTGGCACACAACACATTTCTCGACAAGGACAGTTTCTTCGATGTCCCATTGTACAAGTCTTCAAGAGAAACCTTCAAAGGATGGACAACATCTTCTCCTCTTCTCTGTCTGCGGTTGCCTCTGCTACTCCCACCTGTAAAGGTGATCTCATCCCACATATCAAGACATCCCCATCCATGTCATCTCAAAACCTATAACCAATAACTAGATACCAAAGCAACACAAAGGGGAGATGATGAAGGGGCAATTGCTGCTGATCTACAACAATGATATTGAGATGGGTTCCAGAAGTTCCAAACTGGGTGAACATAGTCTTCTTACCTCCAAAAGACTGTCCACCACCGCCCCCAAAGAAAGACTCAAAGATGTCAAATGGATTGTGTGAGGCACCGCCTCCTCCCATACCCTCCTTAAGAGCATCTTCTCCATACTGGTCATACAAATCTCGCTTCTCGGGATCACTCAACACTTCATACGCCTGGGAAATCTCCTTGAACTGCAAAAAAACTTAAATTAAAATCACAAAAACGCAAAACACACAGTTTTGGATGCTCAAGCAAATTGCTGCATCGTGGCGTAACTAAACCCTAAAAAGTGGATTTCAGCTTACTAGTCCATCCGAGAGCTTCCTTCATACTTTCTTCTACAAAACAACGAGGAGAGGAGGGAGGTTTCAGAAAGGGGAAAAAAAAAAAAAAAACCTTTTCCGAGTCTCCGCCCTTGTCAGGATGATTCTTGATAGCTAATTTCCTATACGCTTTCTTCAGCTCCTCCTGCGACGCACTCTTGGAGACGCCTAGTACGTTGTAATACCGCGTGTTGTCACTCTTCTTCGGCGCACGTCCAAACATGGTTGCTTGCTTGCTTGCTTGCTGCTACTTCAGCTGTTGTTGCTACTTCTCCTGCTGCGGCTGCACCTTGCAACTGATCTAACGATCGCAGAAAGAAAAAACAAAAAAAAGGAAGAAGAAGAAGAAGAAGAAGAAGAAAACCTGCCGCTCGCTACTTAAAGCCAACAAAAAATAAAATAAAAATAAAAATCAATAATCTGCACCTTGTGCTCGCTCACTTACCACTCCCGATCCCGCAATCTCTTGATCTCCCTCGTGGGCTTCGACCTGATGACCGACCACAACAACAAAGGACCAAAACAGCGGACGAAAATATGAGGAGAAATAAGAAAAATTATATATTTTTATAAAATCCCAGATTTTTCTAGAAGATGTTTCCGATCTGTGTGGAGATGGACGACTGACTTCGAGCTGTGTCGTCGGCCGCTGCAAAGCTCTCTCTCTGGCAAGAGGATTTGCCGAGATCAACGCACAGCACTTCTGTACCGACTCTTTTTCTCTCTCTCGTCTCTTCTTTTTCTCTTTCGCTCTTCTTAGGGTTTTGGGGGAGCCGGGGGGGAAGGGAGGGGGAAGGTGGCAGCAGACCCGGCGGGTCCAACTTCAACGTTCTAATCGTTCTCTCATCCCGTTCCCACGTTCACGATGCGTTGAAAAATAAATAAAATTTGTCAAAGAAATTCAACAACATCAAAATTTAAACATTTGAGGGGAAATTGGGGCTAATTCTTTGGTATTGTTGGAAAGCCTTTTTATTCATTGATTGATTGATGGGATCTCTCTTGCAAGTGATTTTGTAATTTTTTTAACCTCTTATAGGTGAGGATGGTGGGTTGAATTTTGAGTAATTTTCAACACTAGAAATTCATTTAAAATTACAAAATATTTTTTTTCACAACTAAAGCAAAGCTAGATATTTTTTCCCAATGTGTAAAGCATTACACCTTTTTTTTTTTGCTTTGTATTTTTTGGTCCCTCACTTGCCGTAAGAAAACTTGTTTTCATGGACAACTTGGA
>Ga0209208_10007934_pt1 | contig 14266 bp, 7 predicted proteins | sample S1TSphfallax_3_FD_187694 | JGI IMG/M metagenome (GOLD analysis project Ga0209208, IMG submission 187694) | Host-associated microbial communities from peat moss isolated from Minnesota, USA - S1T2_Fd - Sphagnum fallax MG (SPAdes) (version 2) | ecosystem: Host-associated > Plants > Peat moss >...
ACAAGTGTGAATGAAGTCAATGGTTAATAAATATTTCATCATATGTATATTATTGTATGCCATTAATATATTATCATAAAAATCAGCAAGTTAAATTATGACATGTTGCAAAAATAAAATAAAATGAAGTAATTTTTGTTTTAAAAATAGTTAGGGTAAATTGGTCCAATCATCGAACACTAGCTTGTCACGGAGCATTTGACAGATCTTTGGGTGAAAATCTTTTAAGGTGTACCACACATGACGAAATGGGCCTAGTCCTTACTACAATCTTTTTTTACCCTATATTTTGATCCATCGGTGAAAATCCTCTTAGGTGTACCACATAAGATGGAAAGGGCCTAGTCCTTACCACAATCTTTATATTTTGATCCCCATAGAAAATAATGAATCAAAAGTTGTCAAATTTTTCAAAAGAACTATATTTTAGACTATTAAAATACTAGATTCCATCATAATCATCCATAAATGTATCTTTACATGGTAAAAAAGACAAAACAAGGTGACATTGTGACAAGATTTTGGAACACCTTAAAGAATTTGCACCCCATTCTCAATTCTTTTCCATTTTGAATGATTTAAAATGTTATAAGAGTGCCTTCTCAAGCTTTATAAATCATCTTTGAAATGAAAATCTGAAAAAGCAACTAAAAAAGAGCAATAAAGAAAATACATTTTTCCAAATTCCAAAACGTAATTTTTTTCATTTTTTTTCATCAATGCATTACTTTTTCATTTTTTGTTCAAATTGAACGATTTAAACTGCTTTGAAATTACCATCTTAAGTTCTACAAATCATCTTTGAACCCTAAATGCAACAAAATAATATTTAAAGATTTTTTTGAAAGGTTTGGAAATAGGCTATGAGTTGTTCAATCAAGATTTTTTTGTAAAAACAACCCACCCCTATTTTGAAGGGCTATAACTTTCTCGCCTAGGTCAAAACACAATCAAAGGAGTCACAAAAGGTGTCAAATTTCAAATTTTGTCATAAAAAAGTAGAGATTTATTTATTATTTCCATTTAAAACCATGGTAATTATAGCACATTATTCCTTTTTAGTACACATGAATATCAAGAAACTCAAATTAAAAATCCATTTGATCTAGTTTTAAGTTTTGGTTTAATTAAGGACTTTTGAAAATGAAAAATTATGTCATTAAAAAAAGACATTTTTACAAAGGACTTATGTTTTATATATATATATATATATAATATTAAATTCACCTTTAAAAATTAACATTTTTGGTATGATTTCAAATTATCATCATTTTTCAAGATGAAACATAAGATTTGCAAATTATATATATATTTTTACAAATTCATATTTATTCAAAAATGATTAAAAAAACTTTTTTGACTTATTGGGGCAAGTCTAATCATTTTTCATGACAAAAAGCCAAAACATTCATTCAAAAAATCATTCAAAAATTCATTTGTATGAGAAAAATATTTTGGGGAAAAAGGACATGCAAAATTAATGTAAAATAACATTTGTAGCTCCTTTGATCGCGTTTTGGCTTGCTTCTAGTTCATTTTTGTTGATTTTTAATGTGATAGATGTCCAAAGGAAAGGGCTCCATGGGTGCAATTGCAATAACACGTACCATAACAAGTGTAATGTTTGTTTGGTTTATCATGTTTTAAAGTCATAATTTAATTTGATGTTGAAATTATAAGATTTTTTTATATAATTTTATTTTTCATATATCATGGGAACACGTGAGTTATCTGAAATTAATCCAATGAATAAAAATTTAACAAAAGCATTCATTAAGCATTATAATGCTTACTTTTAAGTAGTAAAAAAACTTGTAAATGGATTTCAATTTTTTTGAAAATGACAGTTTTTGCCAAATAATATGAACTTTTTTTTTAATTTTAAGTATTTTTTCGAAGACTTTTTTTTAAATATTCCAAGAATATTCTAGGAACATTTTCCAAAAGCTCAAAAAGCAAATGAGTGTCCTTGTGTTATCCCATTTGCACCCCCAGGCACCATAAACAATGGGGCCTTCTTGCAAAAATGATGAGAAACCCTATCTTAAGTGTACTATGACTAGCCTTTCTAACATAGTGCATCTTCATTGTCTAATTTAGATTGTGACACATGACATATTATTTTAAATATGTCATGTGACATTTTTTGAATTTTTCAATCAAAATAAATTTAAATCAATATTTAGTTGAATAGGTTGGATTAAATAGGTAGATAGGTCAAACTAGGTAAGTAGGTAAATAGGATTATTTGGATAGGTAGGTAAGTACATAAACTAAAAAGGTGAATACATATTTCTTTTAAGTTTAACCTTAGGGTTAAACTCCTTTGATTGGCTCATCCCAAATGACATGTGTTTTTTAATGTGAAAATGTATCACAAAGCCTCTTACATTATATAGTTATCAAAATGGAAGCAAAAGACAAAACCCATGGGATAAAAACTAAAATTGTAATTTAATTACAAATTAGGTTACAACTAATTGTCTTTCATGTCTTTTGTCTTCTATTTTCATTTTATAAATTATATATAATATAACTAAGCAAATAATTAATTAACTAATTTATTAATTTAAAAAATTCCTTAATGGTTCTTAAATAATCAATAAATTAAATAGATAAATATTATTTATTAACTATTAATACTAAATATTAACTATTATTTATCAATTAATTAATAAATAGGTAGTTAATTTGCCTAAATATAAATTTTATAAATACACCAATGGAAACATACCCCCCATTATACCTTTAATAGAACTTAGCAAGAGTGCACATATTTTTCAAAAAAACATTTAATACACCTATGCATACCATTGGGTGTAATCATAATCAAATGAGCCAAAAACCATGTCGAACAACTAAAAAATCGTCAATTTTTTCGAACATATTTACTTAATACCATTTTAATGTCATGTTGATCAAGGAAATATGTGCTAAAAATTTTATATGAGTGTTGAAGAATTCAAAAAAAATTATGTAATTTAATAAATTGAATTTTGGTTTTAGTATTTAAGACTTTTGAACTTGAACACCCCAAAATTAGTTTTACAAAGCACTAGGCTAAAGACTCTTTTAATAAGGAAATTTTGATGCGAATTTTTTTGAAATGATAATAACATACCATCCACATATGACCAGCGCTCATAATTTTAAAATTGTGGTATTGGAAATTCTTAGAAACTCAAAATATCGTTTCAAAAAAAATTAATTTTACGAATCATTTGCTAGATGTAAATGGGTCATAATGACATATGAACAAAGTTTTGGCTTATGATACAAAAAACTAAAGCTTGAAATAATTATCATATTTTAACATGATTTGAAATTATGATCATTTTTCAAAACAAAACATAAAATTTGGCAAAATTTGTACACTTTTAGAAATTTTCATATTTATTCAAAAAAACTAACACAAGTAATGTAATTTGTTGGGGGACTTGTCAATATTTTTGAGCATACGTTGCAAAAAAAACCCTTCAAAAAATCCTTTCTATGAAAAAATCAAAATGTTCAAAAAAGGCCCATTTGTGGTTGAGTCCTTTGTCACTATTGGTTCGTTTGACTATGATCAGACCCCATTATGGACTATGCTAACACCCTAATGGTGTGATTAAATTTGGTTTTATTTGCAACTAAATTTGTGACATATGTGCATGATCATGGATGAAAACAATTATAAAGTGTACAATGAAGATGTTATTAGTTGCAAATGTAATTATAGTATAGTTGCAAAATTGTCAAGGGTGTGAAATAGTTACAAATGCATTGGTTATTTTTTGGGGGATTTATTCTTGTGGTTTTTTATGGATAATTCAATGATGAATGTTAGGTCCCATAATTCTATCATTGAGGCACAAGAGAAGAAAGGACTAAAAATTGAACCTAGTGGACTAATTATGCTTTGCAAGCCCTTGAAATTTCTCCTATTAAATGGAATGAATTAGAGAATAGTTTAGTAGGGCCAATTTTGCAATGTAAACTAGGCATCTCGAAGCCCCTAAAGGTGAGCCTTAGGGCTTTTCATTTTTTATGCCATCGACCTTCATTGTTGTAACATGCTGTTGAAATATGTAAATTATGAACATTAAAATTTACATTTTACACATTTGGCCTTGCATTCATTCATGTGTGGCATGTGTGTCATGGACCACATTTAACAACCCCAACATATATGCTAATAAAATATATATAATGTGAAATTTATAATTAATTGGTTTAAAATTAAAAAATTATGTATTATAATTAAAACAACTTAAATTGTCAATCTTGGATGGAGATTATCTATCAAGGTTACACCACAATCAAACAAGTTAAAAACCATGTTGGACAAAAAACTCAACGTTTTTACATATGTTACATATTTCAATTACAAAGATGTGGTTTGAATTATGTGCATATGTCAAATGATGCAAATCTATATTATTATTTTCCAATATTTCCAACAAAATCAAGATGGTTCACTATGCTTTGACAAAAGGATCATGTCTGTGCAAGTTGAACATAAAGTTTCAAGCATGTCTTGGTTAAAGAGGTTGAAATTGTAACTTCATACCAAGTTAAATTTTGTATCTCTTTATGCAAAATGGTGTCCATGGCAATAATGCATCTTGTATTATTAATGGATATCCAAAAGATGGAAGCTAGTTTCCAACTTGGGTACAAGGAAGATGACATGGTTTTTTATGTTTCCCAAACAAATAATTTGGTCTAGAGGATATGGATGTGACCTCAAAGATTGTGCAAGGTTGAAACAAACATTGAGAAAAAAAGAACATGAAATTTGAAAAGTTCTTATAGGCCTCAACAAATATTCAAACAAAATGTTTTTTGTTTGGGATGGTAATCACAAATTGAAAGCTTGGTATCACTTCATTGACAAAATCCATTATGAAATAGGGAATGGGACATCATGCCTAAGTGCATTATCTTGGGGGGCACAAACAACGTGATACAATTGCTTATTGCCATGACAAATATTAAGAAGTAAGGATATCTCAAACTATATATATCAATTTTTATTTATGGCTGGAAGGTTCATACATTCATGTGCAATGATGTTGTAATTCAAAATGACCATGTGAAAGGGTTCATTCTCCACATGTTGTATCACACTCAAAGCGTGGGACAAATCCCCTTGAAGTAATTTAAATGAATTATTCCCAACTCACAATACAAAACAACATTGGTTAGAAAAAAAGGGTGTGTGGCACAAGACAAGAAAGGCCATGATCAACTTACTTATATAGTGTATGAATTTTATTTTCATTCCTGCATATATGAATAGAAGACTTGTGTTCAAGATTGTGGATATGAATTGATGGTTGTAGTTGTATTTTCTTTGCAATTGAATCTAATATATATTTTACCTTCCTTCATGGTTTTAGAATTTAAAAAGAAATTCACGATTTTAGATTTAAGACTCCAACTTGATCACAATGGACTATTGAATTCTCTTGGATTTTTTCAAAATTCCATGTTTGTTAATGCTTTTTTTTTCTTACTTGATTAATTTTTAAGCTTGAAAATTACAACATTTTTCTAGCATAGTTCATTTGTGGAAGGGGTTAAAAGAAGAACAAACACTACAAAATTCATATAAAACATTGGCTATATGAAAATGGTTAATCTTGAGTTTTAAATGTGACTAGTAAAAAATGGTTTCCTATCAAGTTACATTTGACTTATGGATGTGTTGGCATATTCTAAAACTAACAAAAGACATTGATGTGCATGGTTTTTTCAAATGTGTAACAAGAGATAACTATTGCAAGAAATATGGTTCCATCATTATTATGAAAGTGTACCTAATGTTTTTTTAAAAATTAAGCAAGAAATGGCACAACTCATGTGAAAAAAAAAAGATGACAAAAGAAAGATTTTCAACACTCACTTTGGGAAGATGGTATGTGGCAAATCTTGCACTTGGTTTGGAATTTCTTGAAAAAAATTTAAATCATTATGATTTAAAGGGAGGAGGATGTAGAAATGACATTTGAGAAGTTACATGTTGACCTGCTCAAAAAATTGAGTGGTTGAAGTGGTCGAATTCAAAGAAAAGAAACCTTGAGATTCTCTAAAAATGATACCTCAAAAGAAAATTTCATAAAGTGGCTATACAAAGTGTTTAGTATGTAATAAATGAAAGTAATAATAAAATAAGATTTTGGTTATATGCAGAGTGAACTTGGACTCGACATTTAGCCCCCTTGTTTATTATATTGAACACTAGAAGGTTGAGGTGTGGGAAACATGTTTTTTCAAGGAATTCAATGGACTCATCAAAGTAATTAGTATCTAGCACTACAAGAAAACGTGGTTTTTAAATATGTCCAACTTGATTAAAATGTTTGCATTGACCAAGAGGGATGGCCATTTTAACTAACACTTGGGGCATGAAAGACATGAGTTACTTTTGATTGAGACAATTGACTAAAATGACCTTTTGGGCCATGTGACAAACCAAACATTTAGTCAAAAGGGACATAGGTTGGTCAAAATGAACAAGTCCTAGTCAAATCGACTATACTAATTTGGCTACTTAATTTATAAGTTTGTTTGGCCTAGGGTACATATCTAACCTAAGTTCATACCTAAGATAGGTTAGGTATATTACACCCTAATAGGTACTTATAAAATTTAATAGACTACTTACATGCTACTTTTAGCCACATGGAGGTACCTATGATTAGTACATTAATTAGTTGATATTTAATAATTAATAATTAATGTTCGATAATTTAAGATTAATATATTTAATTAAATAAATAATTGAGTCATGAATCAGATGTTAATTAATAGCCAATAAATAATTATCCTTTTATTTAATAATTAATAGTATAATCCATAATCAGCAATTAATTATATAATCAATAACTTAAATTTATTAAAAATTATAACAATTTAAGATTAAGTTAATAACATGTCAATAGTTAACTATGCCTAACTATCTACATGTTATTCTAGGTACATATTAAGTACATGTAGAATAAACTTACACACATGGTACCTACTAGTAAGTACCTAAGAACATGGCATAAGCTACTACATAAATAAATAATGTAAAAAAATGAAGTTCATTGATTAATATTACAATATGTACATCAAGATGAAAATAATTAATCAAGTTCATTACAATATGATGACAAAACATATCATCTTTTGAAGTGATAATATAATGGTAAGGACTTCATTTCTCAAAGTGGAGGTGAAGAGTTTAAATCCTCACACTTCCAACTTTGGTTATTTAGGCTACCTTGGCCTTAAATGGTTTGGATAGGTAGCCAAGACCACTTTAAGCAAGGTGGGCTAAAGTTGGTTGCTTATTTTAGGGGGCACAAACTAAATAGAGTATTTTATTATTATTGATTTTTACACTAATTATTAAGCCATGTAGGTAGTTAAATAAAGTAATATAAGTTAATTTTATTATTTATAATTATAATATATTACTATTAATAGTATTATAATATTTAAAATAAATAATATAATCATTATTGAAATATTTTTCAATAGTAAAATAATATAGTCAAAAAAACCAACCAAAAAGACCCAATCAAAAATGGTTAAGTTCAAATCAACTTGTCGAAAATGACAATTTGGTCAAGTTGAACATGGTGACAATTGGGATTTTTTTTATCAAATTTTTCAATTGAAAAAACCGCAATTTTTTGTAGTGTAAAAAAATTGTGAATGGGAAAAGTAATTTGAAACTTTGCAAGTTATGCAAGTAACTATTTCACTTGGATAAATTGGCAACAATGTGTACATCTGAAATTAGTTCATTCATGTTGTTGTGATTGTTAGTTGTTTGAATCAAATTTTTATGTTTGTTGTGACTATTATTTGATTTGAAAATGCATGCAAATTATAATTGTCTCTACTTAACTATCTCTTTTAAATGTTTTTGCTATGTACCTTACAAGTTCATATTGTTATTAGCTAGTATAATTTTGAGCAATCCAATATTATACATAGAAAGAATCATTTAAAATAATCACAAACCATCAATAGTGAACACATGGCAATTCACTAGGGTCGTCATACTCATTTGGAATAGTTTTGATTATCCTAAAAACAAAACACCTAAATGAACAAGCACTATGGGAGCACTTTGAACCAAGCTTCTCCAAGTTTATGATAATTGGTGTGCAACTAAGAAAAGTGAAAATGAGTTTTGACAAGAAACACAATGTTATATCCAAGTCATACCAAATCAAACACAAGGTAGGACTTTGGAAAATGATTCTTAAATTTTTTTGAAGAGTTTAATATTGTAGTTGAGCAATTTAATGTTAGGAAACCCTTGACAAAAGAAGCAATGTTGGGGGCACAACTCACCCCATTATGTCATATGGGTTTGTAGGTGCCTTGGGAGAGAAGGTTAGACACATTCTAATTGCTTCAACAATCCTACCTTTGAGGACCAAATGCCAAATGCGGGAATTGATAACTAATGTTTCTTTCATATGCATGGTTGATAATAAGAGAAAAATGGGAATGTGGCCACAATCTTTGTTGGATTTGAAGGCTTTCATTAAATAGGTGATCAATTTTTTTTGACATTATTATGGTTTTTACAACAATTATTATCCAAACATGTCTAACATTGTGTGTTCAATTGTGTAAACAAGCATCAATTGCAAACATATTTATGTGGAGTGCAAGATGATGGGGGTGGAATATGACCCTATCATTGCCAACCTCCTAGAAGCTTTATTTGTTCTTGGTTTATCCACTCCAAGTCATGACGTGCGTCATTGGAACATACCAACCTTTCTTTCTTGGATTGCTTGTTCTTTTTTAGCATGATAATGCTACACTACTCTTTTTTATCTAGATGATCCAAGAGTGTTGAAACATATCAATGCACACCTTGTGGCCAACAACTTTGTTTGTAATCTTGTGTTGAAGTTAGTTTGACCTTTGGATCTGACAAAGAAGGTCAATCCCCTTTGCACATGTAAATTATAAAATTCTTGTGGTTTTTTATAATGCATGATGAGATTTTTCATCTATTTTTTCATTCCCACATTGATTTTTTCATGTTGTTTTTTCATTCAAACCAAAGATAGTAGACTAGTCCTCCTTGTCCACTCTTTTCCCCCTAAATACTTGTTTTGGACTCCAATACCTTTCAAGCTATTGTTTGATGCAAATATGGCCAGATTTTCTAGGATTGATGTTACCAAAGATGACATCCTCTTCAATGACACTAGCTTTAAACCCAAATTGATGTTACACCCCAATAAAATTCTTGGTGTGACCCAATATAAAAGAGTTTTGTTTTCATATCTACGTAAATATGGGCATGTTGCTTTATTGGTGATTTTGTGGCTAACCTTACAATGAAGACATGTACCATTCAATTTTCATATTTTTCCCTCTAATCCAATGTCAAGTTTATCTTACATATGTTCAAATTTATGATTCTTCATTCATGTAAAATTTCTAGGAACTTTCAATAAAGCTTATCATGGTGAAAGCAAACATATCCTTGTTTTTTAAGGAGACAAAAAGTTGCTAGATTATGTGTTGAACCCAATGGTTCAAGACCACCTTCAAGATATTCATGATCTTGCTTAGTTTTGTGTTGAAGGGCGTCAAGATTTATTTTGTAAATAAATCATTATAGGATTTTGTTTTTCATTTTTGCCCATTTTTCAAGTTCTTATTTGATCCATTCTAGTACTATCTGAAAATAATGTTACAATATACATTTCCATCTTACAGAAAAAATCACATTACCCATTTAATTTGTTCCAATTGGTTCTTTTAATGCATGTTTGTTTACAATTTGTTGTGCCTTATGTGTTCAACATTACAAATTCCCTTAGGCATAGGTGTCCTAAATTTCTTACATGTGATGATTTTCTTTAATCCTTTTCGAAGTCCATGGCTACCAATCTATGCTACCTAGGTGGCTAACTTGTACAATGGCCAATCAATTTCAACATTTGAATCATCATCAACATCACACAAATGTAACAATGGAATGCATTGTTACATAGAGGGTGAACCTTTTGAATCCATCTTCGGGTTAAAGCTTGGAACACCATATTTTAATTATTCTAGCACTTACATTCAAGAAACTTCATAGAGATTCTAAGGCAATAATTTAAGCATTATTCCACTTGTGTTTGTTTTTGTTGTCATTTGGATTGTATATGTCAATTGTTTGGTATTTCTCATCCATGTTTGTTGTTCATTTTGTTTCTAAGCAATAGAATATTTTGTTGTTCAATGCCAATTTTCACAAATCTTCTTGCATATTCATGATCAATAAAATTGACGTTTGTCCCAACCTTAACCTTGGGTTTGCGACCAAAGCAAGGGCTTGCAAAGGTGCGGGCCAAAGGTGAAACCCGGGAATCACATTTCATGCTCTTGGGAATGTAAGAGAGTGTGAAAGAATGAACTCTCACACTCCCAAGTGAGCTCCCACTTTGTGAGTTGGAGTCTTGATGGACTTCTGAATCTTCAGAAGGCAATTGCAAGGTCCAAAATGATTTTTATTATATATATATATATATATATATACACACCATTGGAAAGCTTTTGAGACAAAGATGTCTAAACTAGGCTCACATGATCCATTTGAATACTTAAAACATAAGTTATAGGCCTCCAAAGTAATGAGAGTTTGCATTTCGGGAATTTTGGGACACCCAATGAGGGAATTGTGGGACAAAATGACATTTGGGTGCAAGGCCCATGGTTAGGCATAAAAAATATTATAAAGGCGAAGGTGGTTTCCCCTAATTCCGGGTTGTGGTGAATCTTATGAATATGTGTTTGCTTGTGGTTCGTCCGTTCACCAAGAGTGCTCCACTATGCATTAATCAACTTGTTGTTTGGTTTGTGCAAATCCATGTGAATAAATGACATGCTTGTCATTTGTATTAATCCCATCCCAAAGCTCCAACATGCTCCTTTACCCCCAAAGTGTTGCGAGTCAAGAAGCATACCCCAACTCCTTGTCCTTCCATTGTTTTCACCTTGGATTCACAATCGAGTCTATCAAGGAGCTTGGATGTGTGTCAACGTCCATTTTTTAAATTGAATGATTAAGTGTTATTGACTAATGGAATAGATCCTTTGTTTTTCAATACAAGTTTTCCATCCATTGTATAATTGCACATAATTTGATGCAATGATATTGGATAAATCTAATGGATGATGAATGTAAAAGACCATTTGGAATCCTTTATATCCACATTTAACTTCTCCTATCTATCATTAATATGACTTGAATTTGTGTGATGGTAATAATACACATTAGTTATAATTATAGGTAACTAAATTCATCAATATGGTGATCTAGATATTCAATTTCATGTGTGTAATGGGTTAATTAATACCATCCACAATGTAATTTTGGCCTTGTCATTTAACAAGTGATGTGTTCCCAATAGTTTACATGTTGAATTTTCAATTCAAATATATGAATTGATTATGACATTACATGATTTTGAACTAGGGTGATTTGTTGAATTACAATGCTGATATATATTAACATATAATGAATTCCCACGAAGCTAATTGATTCAAATTTTAGGAACACATATGTATTTTAAATCTATAAAACTCTACCATGAAATTATACAATTTTTCATGTGAATAATGAAATTATTTAAATTTTGAATCACATCCATATAAACTTCCGTACACAAATGACATCAATCTAACATGTGTGAATGCCATTTAGGAATGGATGAATCAGAAATGATAATCATGGATGGATTTCATTCATCCACATTCATCCATGCCAACATACATTTGCAATACATACATGAGGAATATACATAATTTGTACATGTTATTTTTCACAACTTACAACATTTGATTGTCAGAAAACACCTCAAGCAGAAAACACCTCAAGCATGTGAATGTTTGCTCAAAATTCGAACCATACATTTGAAAAGAGCCAACAGACATCTGAAAAAAAGAACAGACACAGAATCCACGGAATAAACAAGAAAATACATCAAACAAAAAGAACAGTCTGTTTGGGATCCACAGTAAGTCTGCTCAATCTTAGAAAATTGGACAAATGTTTCTCGTTATTGCATAAAAATTAAAGTAAAGCTCCCGACACTGGAAAAATGGTGATTGATCAGTCCCGACACAATGTCAAAACAACAGTAACATGATATACTTTCATCGCTTTCCAATTTTTCATCTCATAAAAAATAAAAACAGATGCTGGAGGAATCAGAAACAAAGTGAACAGGAAAAAAAAAGCCCAAGAAACAAAAGAGAACACACTCTGTGAGAGTAAAAGGTATAAAACCTAATATGACAAAATATGGTTTATGACTTTTTGACTACAGCAACTGGGAAACAGGGGTGCTGGGAGAACTCAAAAGATACACGCAAATTATCACCAGGACCAGCCTGGTGCACAATTTGCAAAGCAATTCGGTTGCGAAGTGCCACCTGCTCCATTTTTCTCACATCAATTGCCCGCTGCCCACGGCTCACAGCAGAAAGTTCTGGAGCTTTAGTAGGTGCTGGCCCTAGCTCTTGTATCCGTTGTTGAACTGCCACAAAATGATCATATGACTTCTGGTACTGTTCCTTAATCTGTGCACCAAAAACTCAACTGCAATCAGAACCTGCTGGTCCTATAACCACTGATGGCCCTAAACTCCTCACCAATTGTCAAACACCAATCAAGCTGCAAATTCCAACTACCCATCAAATGTAAACTACAAATACAATCTCAGTCAATACACCATGACTGATGCCCTTGTCAAACAAAGCCTTGTGTGTCCTGTAACCCTGTTTAAACCCATGGGCAAAAAAAGATTGGAAAGAGGAAGGGAAGTGAAAAAGTACAGAGAAGTGGTTGTGACAAGTTGCCTCCTTGAACTGAAAGTAAGACATGGGTTCTGGTGCTAAGACTTTGAACAATATCTCAAACCGTTGCAAGAACCTCTGTCCCCTCACACAACCAAACACCCAGCTTTTTATTAATAGTGGGGATTTGAACATTGAGCTGAAAATATACAAGCTCCAGAATAAGCCAAAATAAGACTTTATGGCATGCAGGGCCCCAAGTTTGCTCAATGGAGCAATGCAGGGCATGGGACTCATCTCATAAAATGCTACCTAATTGAAGAAGGGAAGCTGGGGGGGGGGTCCAAAAGACAGACCTCTTGCTCTGTGTTGAAAATTGGTGTGCGATTGACGAGTTTGCAATCTAGTGTTAAAGCAGCCAACATCTGTTCACAGACAATCAGACATCACTTTGTTACTGTACACCATCTTGTCCAGTGTAGTGATTGATGGTAGTCTTTGGGTGCATATTACAAAAGTGTAGTGATGAGTTGAAACCCACAACTACCCAGGTTATTGGCTTCGTGTGGATACCCTTCAAACCCTAAACCCTAAACACAAGGAAAGTTTGCTGCCTAGAAATGTGGACAATCAGGAGGAAAACGTACCCAAATGAAACCCTTACACAAGTCGATATAGCATTGGATGAGGAGGATGGAGGATGTGAGTTTCACATCCTTGAGTGCTGTTCCTGTCACCTTCATGGAAGTGCCTCCTTTCTTCTTTTTCCCCTTCTTTTTGGCTGATGGTGAAGAATACAATAGAGCAGCACATGCCTTGGTGTGAGTTTTAAGGAAGGAAATTGCAAATTGCTATCAATGCCCTCATGCTTATTTCTTCCTTATATACCAAATAACGCTTTTCCATAGACCCTAGACTTTGTACCAAATTGCATGCACTGTAGCCAGAAAAAAGTGAGATAATAAGGGTTTAGGGTTTGGGGTTCATGGGACCTGAATCAGGCGAATCAGGAAGAGGTGAAGCCTGGTGCTCAAAAAGGCTCTTCTCTTTAGCCAGCTTGTAATGTAAAAGTGTCAAAAATGCATGGTCCAAGTACCTATACATTTTGCATACATCAGAAAATCATAAGTAATGAGGCACTCATATCAACTAAACCCTAAACTGAATTTGACCCTTCAAATGCTGAGGCCCAACATGAGTCCCAACCTCAATGAGATTCAAGAGTTGCATTGTAGAGGAGGAGGAACCCACATTGTAACCACCCAATGTGAGTAAAGCTTGGAACAGATGCATGTAAGGTTCTGTACTTATAAGCAAATCACAAACTAAAAACTAGAACCAGTCATTCAGTAACAAGGCGGCAATTGATACAACTCAATGAACAAAAAGAAAACCTGTTCTTGGACCTCAAGGATGCTGAAGGAAGATACCAGTAAAGCATGCAGTATTCACTAGGTGCATAGAGGTC